>OBZW01000833.1_pt1 | contig 13264 bp, 10 predicted proteins | sample 1477021 | NCBI WGS metagenome assembly OBZW01 (sample SAMEA2580262, study PRJEB22360) | human gut metagenome | biome: human gut; feature: human-associated habitat; material: faeces | place: Denmark | collected 2008/2010
TCCTCAGTCGGTTTTCCACAATTCTACCAGATTCAGCAGATACTAGACAGGTTCTCAGCTTCTAAAGAAGCAAACGGCGTTTGCTTTCCATCTTCGGTATATGGTAGATTGTAAAATTAATCCGAACGCTGTTCGGACAAAAAAGATCAGCTTCCTTTAAAATGGTGTTTACCACAAACCCATCTTTTAGGAGCTAATCTTTTGTCTAGTATAACCTATTCCGAACGAATTAAAATCGAAACTTTTGTGAACTAGGGCTGTCCAATATCCAAATGGGCGTTCGGCTGAACCGATCACCGTCAACAATTTCTTATGAATTATCTCGATGTCAACCTTATCAGGCTGAATTAGCACAAACAGATGCCGAATACAAGCGATCACGATGTGGTCGGAAAACTAAGCTGAGCGATGAGTTAAAGCAAAAAATTCTCAACCATTTACGTCTAAGCTGGTCACCAGGAATGATTGCTCACGAATTTAAACTAGCTACTAAATCTATTTATAATTGGCTAAATCAGGGGAGAATTGGTTTCTCCTTGAATGATCTACCTGAACATGGCGTACGCCAACGGCGTAACGTTGACCAACGATCCAAATATAATCAATCTTTGGGGCGATCAATTGAACAGCGTCCCATGATGATTAATCAACGTAATCGCATCGGCGATTTTGAACTAGATACAGTCGTTGGTCCTCGTGGGCATAGTAAGGCAGTTTTATTAACTTTAATCGATCGAAAATCACGGTTCCTTTGGGCATACCGGTTAAAAGATCGGACGACAGCGACTGTTAATGAAGCACTAACTAAGTTCCTAACCACTTTTAATGGTCCGGTGCACAGCTTTACTGTGGACCGTGGCACTGAGTTTAGTGGGCTAGTATCACTTGAATCACAATATGGTATTAAGGCCTATTACTGCCATGCTTATACGCCAGCTGAACGTAGTAGTAATGAACGCTTTAATCGGAATTTACGTTATTTTTATCCTAAAGGGACTCGTTTTGAGCACATTAGTGCTCAAGATTTAACGACGACGTTACTCCAAATTAACCAGCGACCGCTTAAAATACTCGACTGGCAAACACCGTATCAGGTTATGCTGACAAATTTGTCCAAAAATTCGGATTAAATTTGCAATCTACCATATAGCTTCCGCCAACGATACAGGGCACTTTCAGGAACACCACGTTCGGAGGCAATGATTTTAACTGGTTTGGAAGAGTTAAAACTCAAACGTACCGCATTTTTCTTAAAATCTTGGTCGTAGCGATTGCGTGAATAGGTCATTTTGAGGACTCCTTTCGGATAAATCAATTCTCTTATGTTTCTGTCCGAAATTCTAGTACAGACCCGATTCATTTCTCTTCTAATGCTCGAGTTGTTTGTGCAATTGATAATTGTGGGGGAATTAAAGTTGACTTTCCAGGGCGTTTTTCAATCATTCCTAACAGCAGTTCAACCATTGATTGGGCAATTTTTTTAAGCGGTTGCTGTACCGTGGTTAAGTGTTGTAATGAAATCTGATTAATAAAGACGCCATCAAAGCCAGTTACTCCAACGTCAGCGGGAATTTTAATACCCAAGTGTAAAAGTTGTTGTAAAGCTCCAATTGCAATCCGATCAGTGGCCGCAACAATCACACTATTATCAGTTATAATTAATTGCTCGATTAGGTTGGCTGCTGCCTGTTCAGTATTATCGATCCGAAAAATAGTTGGCATTTTATTTAATTCCGTCATGGCTTGCAAATACCCTTCCTCACGCGAAATCGCAAAAGCCTCGTTCAAATCAAGTCCAAAATAAAGCAAGTTTTGATACCCACACTTTGCTAAATAGTGTGTCATTTGATAGGTGCCTTGGAAATTATCAATATCAACATATTTAATCGTTTGATCAAGCTGACCATAAGATACGATCGGATCAGATGACTTGGTTAATAATGGCAAGTCTTGTTGTCTTGCACCGCTGACAAAGGTTCCATCAACTTGACTAGAATGATCAGTCAAATCATGACTAATCTCCAATGTATAACCTTGTTCACGCAAATAATCTGCAATATATAACAATAGTTTGGCATAGTATGGATCGACTTGTTGAATATCTTCTAAAATTAGAAATTGAATAGCAAATTGACGCTGCTGTGATAAGGCTTGTCCAACTCGACTAGGCTTATAACCTAACTTACTAATAGCCTGCTGAACAGCTTGTCTAACTTCATCTGAAACCTGTTCGGGATGATGCAACACTCTTGAGACCGTCATCGTTGAAACATGTGATTCTTTGGCAACATCAGCTAATGTTATCATGAACCTCACCTCCAAAATTGTTTTACTATACTCTGTTAGCCGAAAAACCTTGTTAGCGCTAACAGGGTTTTAAGCGTTTTCAAAATAAAATTAGCGTGCTACAATTTATTTGTGAAATCGATTTCAACTATTTGTTTTAGGAGTATCTACAATGGAAAACAAAAATAAAACTACTTTGCCTAATTTGCCATTATCCACCATTTGGATGTTAAGTTTTGGTTTTCTCGGAGTTCAAATGGCGTTTTCTTTACAAAGTTCTCAAATGGGAAGAATTTTTCAAACTCTTGGAGCAGACCCAACCAAGCTTGGCTTCTTCTTTATTTTACCCCCATTAGCAGGAATGGTTGTCCAACCAATCGTTGGCTATTTATCTGATCGAACATGGAGTAAACGCTTTGGACGGCGAATGCCTTACTTGCTAGTTGGCGCTTTAGTCTCAGTTATTGTAATGTTTTTATTACCAAATTCAGGCAGTTTCGGCTTCAAAACTTCAACTGCCTTATGGTTTGGCGCAATTGCTATTTTATTTATGGATTTGAGTTCAAATGTTGCTATGCAGCCATTTAAGATGGTTGTTGGTGATATGGTCAACGAAAAGCAAAAATCATATGCTTATTCAATTCAAAGCTTTTTGTCCAATACTGGTTCTGTTTTAGCAACAATTTTTCCTTACCTTTTGACAGCTATCGGTGTGGCTAATACAGCAGCTGCAGGTCAAGTTCCTGATTCTGTTCGAATTTCATTTTATGTAGGAGCAGTAATTCTGGTTATTTTTTCTTTAATTTCAGTTTTTTCAGTTCATGAATATGATAATGATACTTACAAGAAATATCATGGTGTAGCTTTAAATGAAGACAACGCTAACGAAAAAAGCAAAAGTATGCTGCAGTTATTAAAAGAAGCACCGAAAACTTTTTGGAGTGTTACTTTAACTCAATTTTTCTGCTGGATGGCTTTCCAGTATCTTTGGACTTATGGTGCTGGCAGCGTTGCGGCAACAGTCTATCATGCTGCTGATCCAACCAGTTCTGGTTATCAAGCTGGTGCTAATTGGTTTGGAATCTTATCAGCCGTTTATGCAGTTGCTGCTGTTATCTGGTCACTGGTTTTATCAAAAATTCCGGCTGGTAAAAATAAACTTGGCTACACCCTATCATTATTTTTAGGTGCAATCGGCTTTATTTCATTTTTCTTCATTCATTCACAATTTGGCTTGTTATTCTCATTTATCCTGATTGGTATCTCATGGGCTGGCATGATGGCTTATCCTTTCATTATGGTTACCAACGCACTTGATGGTTATTCACATATGGGAACTTACCTTGGTCTATTCAATGGTTCAATTTGCTTACCACAAATTGTTGCTTCAGTCGCTTCGTTTGCAATTTTCCCAGCAGTTGGAAGTAAATTTCCTGCAATGATTTTAATCTCAGGAATTTTAATGTTAATTGGTAGTCTTTCAGTTTCATTAATTAAAGAAGAAATATAAGATAGAGAAAAAGGGAGCTGACTTAGATGACAAATACCCGTTGGTGGAAAGGTGAGATTGTCTATCAAGTTTATCCACGTTCATTTCAAGATACAAACAATGACGGAATTGGTGATCTACAGGGAGTCATTCAGCATTTAGATTATCTAAAATCACTGGGAATTACCATGATTTGGCTTTCTCCCGTTTACCAATCACCGATGGTCGACATGGGATACGATATTTCCGATTATCAAGCAATTGATCCGCAATTTGGTACTATGGCTGACTTTGACCAACTGTTGGTCGAAGCCAAAAAAAGAGGAATCAAATTGATTATGGATTTAGTTGTCAACCATACCTCAGATCAACATACTTGGTTCAAACAAGCATTGGCCGATCCAAGCAGTCCTTATCGTAAATATTATATCTTCAAAAAAACTACCGATGGGAAAGTTCCGAATAATTGGCGCAGTATTTTTGGCGGTTCTACTTGGACAGAGGTCCCCAATGAGCCCGGAACTTATTATTTTCATACATTTGCTCCACAACAACCGGAACTAAATTGGGAAAATCCTAAATTACGACAAGCAATTTATCAAATGATCAATTGGTGGCTCGATAAAGGCATTGCTGGTTACCGAATTGATGCAATTACTCACCTGAAAAAGGATCTTGATTGGACTAGTCTACCACCAGACGGTGATGATGGTCTAGTTGCCGTAACTAAAAAGGGGCAAAACCGACCTGGTTTAAATAAGTTCCTTGACGAATTAAAGGCAGCTACTTTTGATAAATATAATGCGGTTACAGTAGGTGAAGCCTATGGTGTTCCGGCTGCTGATTTACCACAATTCATTGGTCCTGATGGCTATTTCTCGATGATTTTTGATTTCAGTTACCTTAATATTGATATTGCCAATGTTGATGAATGGTATCGTGGTAAGGCTGACTGGTCGATTAAAGAGTTGAAAGACACCATCTTTTCGGCCCAAAAATCGATTAAGCAAGCTGGTGGCTGGACGGCCAATGTCTTAGAAAACCACGACCAACCTCGCGTTCTATCAAAACTAATTCGCAACAAAGCTGAACAAACTCCTCAAGCTGCCAAAGCTTTAGCGGCCATGTACTATTTCTTACCAGGAGTTCCATTCATCTACCAAGGTCAAGAAATTGGCATGAAGAACTTTCAGCGAACTAAAATTTCTGAGTTTAATGATGTTTCATCAATTAACAATTATCAAATGGCTCTCAAAGCTGGCTTCCAGCCACAACAAGCACTAGAGCTTTTAAATGATCGTTCTCGTGATAATGCGCGGACACCGATGCAATGGAATAATACCAGCTTTGGCGGTTTCTCAAAGACTCAGCCTTGGTTAAGCATGGGAAATGATCGCCAGAAAATTAACGTAGCAGATGAAAATTTAGATCCTACATCTGTACTGAACTTCTATCGAGCAATGGGAAAATTGCGGCATAATCCGCACTATCGGTCAACCTTAATCGATGGCAGATTAATTGAACTCCCGGCTCCTGATGACGTCATCGCCTATCAACGTCAACTGGGAGAACAAATAATTAGTGTTTTCGTTAATTTGTCTGCCGAAAGTCAAAAAGTCTCCCTTCCTACCGGCTCACTTCTACTTAACAGTCAAACCAACTTAGTTCAAGATGCTACTAATTTAATTTTGCATCCTTATCAAGCGGTTGTTTTTGAAACGGATTAAAATTGTTTTCAAGCGGTAACTACAAAGTCAAACCTTTTAACTTTGTAGTTACCGCTTTTTTAGATTCCTTCTTATTTTTAAAAGGTAGATTGCAAATTTAATCCGAATTTTTGGACAAATTTGTCAGCATAACCTGATACGGTGTTTGCCAGTCGAGTATTTTAAGCGGTCGCTGGTTAATTTGGAGTAACGTCGTCGTTAAATCTTGAGCACTAATGTGCTCAAAACGAGTCCCTTTAGGATAAAAATAACGTAAATTCCGATTAAAGCGTTCATTACTACTACGTTCAGCTGGCGTATAAGCATGGCAGTAATAGGCCTTAATACCATATTGTGATTCAAGTGATACTAGCCCACTAAACTCAGTGCCACGGTCCACAGTAAAGCTGTGCACCGGACCATTAAAAGTGGTTAGGAACTTAGTTAGTGCTTCATTAACAGTCGCTGTCGTCCGATCTTTTAACCGGTATGCCCAAAGGAACCGTGATTTTCGATCGATTAAAGTTAATAAAACTGCCTTACTATGCCCACGAGGACCAACGACTGTATCTAGTTCAAAATCGCCGATGCGATTACGTTGATTAATCATCATGGGACGCTGTTCAATTGATCGCCCCAAAGATTGATTATATTTGGATCGTTGGTCAACGTTACGCCGTTGGCGTACGCCATGTTCAGGTAGATCATTCAAGGAGAAACCAATTCTCCCCTGATTTAGCCAATTATAAATAGATTTAGTAGCTAGTTTAAATTCGTGAGCAATCATTCCTGGTGACCAGCTTAGACGTAAATGGTTGAGAATTTTTTGCTTTAACTCATCGCTCAGCTTAGTTTTCCGACCACATCGTGATCGCTTGTATTCGGCATCTGTTTGTGCTAATTCAGCCTGATAAGGTTGACATCGAGATAATTCATAAGAAATTGTTGACGGTGATCGGTTCAGCCGAACGCCCATTTGGATATTGGACAGCCCTAGTTCACAAAAGTTTCGATTTTAATTCGTTCGGAATAGGTTATACTAGACAAAAGATTAGCTCCTAAAAGATGGGTTTGTGGTAAACACCATTTTAAAGGAAGCTGATCTTTTTTGTCCGAACAGCGTTCGGATTAATTTTACAATCTACCATATTAATAAACTTTTTCGACTTTTAGAATTCTTTGCTAGTAAGGGCCGTCACGACCTGAATCAGGCGCGGATCGTCCGTATAACTTAGTTAATACTAGCAACAAGTTGGAGCTTGTCAATTAGGATTTTTAGTTGTATTCCTAATATACTTTGACATAATGAACACGTACAAGCATTTCAGCAATTGGCAGCACGACTACTAGCGCCCCTAAAGGAGAAGTCAGCATGACGAATCGAGCCGTCCTTAGCATGAGCACCATTGCCCTCGCCAGTACCGCCCTCGCTCTAATCCAACCCCAACGGGCACACGCCGAAATACCCCGGCAATCACCGACTGCGTAACTCGCCACAACCCATGATTCGTTAAAGACCACGCTTAAAACGACGGAACAGTCGGATCAACAATTAACGACCCAACTCACCACGTTACAAGCGGAAATCGAAACCGCTAAACAAGCGCTGGCGACCGCCACAGATCAGTTAGCGCATACCAAACCCGTTGATCAAGCGGCAATTGATGCGAATAAACGAGAAGTCGATGATCAAGTTGCACAGGTCCAGAAACAAACGCATTTTGTCGCGCAAATCAATCAAGACGAGCTTAGTCAAGACCGGGCCACAATTAAGTCCCTCGCGAAAGAAGTTGCCGCTAAAAAAAACGCAGCTGATAAAGAAAGCGATGCGACTAAAAAAGAAGCGTTGCAACATACGTGGTTAGAGGCCTTTAAAGATTTAAATGACCGACAAGACGCTATTCAACATCGTGACGAAGCCCCACAAGACCTTCAAGTTTGCAAGCAATCACTAGCGGACGCTCAACAAGAACGTCAGCACCTTCAAGCAGATCAAAAGGCCATGACCACCGCAAAAGAAGCCGTGACCACTGCGCGGGAACATCTTGCGACCCTCACGGACCAGCTTAGCGCAACCCAACGCAAACAAGCGGCCGTACGCCAACGATTGACAACGCTGACGACCTTGCTTGCAGCCGCTACGCCAGCTGCCCAACCAGCACCGGAGTCCAAACCGACGCTTAAAGAACAACAAAAACAACCGGCTCACGATACTGATCAGTCCGTAGACTCAGTAACCGACACCGCCCAACCAATAAAAAATGAGACCGCCCAGCAAAAAGCGGCCAAAGCCATGGCGTTACAGACGGAGCTACCTCAAACCAATGAACGGACCACTGGGTGGCTGGGTTTCATCACTGGATTTGGTTTACTCATCATCGCCGGAGTCCACCTGATGACCCGTCGATTCAGCCGTCACTTTAACAACTAATCTGGATAACGCGTCTCAGTAGCGTTTAACTATCAAATTTGCCGTTACATACTTGGTTTAAAGAAAGCACGATATTAATCATAATTTTTATAAATATCCGGTGCCAAGAGTCAATGAATTTTGATGACCGCCACCGGATATTTTATACTGAAAATTTTAGTTAATTCCTAATCATTAGGTAATTTGTTTCCTGTAGGTAACAAATTATCGCAGTGAAAAACATTCGATTGTGAGTTGGTTTGATGTCCCAAGAGGAAGAGACCAAAGCGGTCGTTGCTTTAATCAAAGCAAACCGCGACCAAGCACAAGTAGGCATTGACACCTTGATCAATAAAAACGCCGTTGCAATCCTTTATCCCTATGTTCGGGCCTTAGTATCAGGGATAACTAATGCGTCTAATGAATATCCAGCATTAATTTTACCAACTATCAATGTTTCACAGATACTAGGTGAACACAGTACCGACTTAGAAACTTCTGACTAACGATCAGGCCCGTTAAACCAGGGAAGTCGACCATTGCTATCATTGAATAGGCTTAAAAGGTGATTGACACCCGTAAATAAAAGCGCTAACATTAACACATAAATTAATGACGAATAATTCATTGGGATTGTCATAGCAAAGTTTCAGTGCTACACAAAACCCACTTAGTCGAGGGGCTAAGTGGGCTTTTTTTATTAAAAAAACGTCATTTAAGGGGGAGTGATGTGATGAAAATCAAAAAGATCCTGAACAATAATGCATTTATCACGCACACTGATGATCACCAAGAACTTATCGTTATTGGCAAGGCCGTGGCTTACGGTAAACACGTCAATGAGGAGGTTGATGAAAGTAAGATTTATAAAACGTTTGCTCCGGTTAGCCGTGGGGACCGAAAACTAATTTTAGATATGATCAACGATATCCCAATCCAGTTTTTCCAAATTGCCAAACGCATCGTTGATAAGGCCCAAGCAGATGATCAGATCGACCTGACCGACAGCGTCTACATCGCCTTAACGGACCACATTGCGTCCGCTGTCGACCGAGCCAAGGAACACTTATTTTTAACCAACCAATTTATTTGGGAGATTCGCAGCTTTTATCCCAAAGAATTTTCGATTGGTCTCTGGGCATTACAGCTGATCGAACAACAGTGCGGGGTACCACTACCAGAAGACGAGGCGGGGTTCATTGCAATTCATATTATTAGCGGGGAACTCGGGAACCGGTTAGATGACTTTCAAGCTGTCGTCAACTTTATTAAGAAACTCACCAGCATCGTCACGTACCAACTGGCAATAGATATTGATCGGGAATCACTCGATTATAACCGGTTTGTCACGCACTTAAAATTTTTCTGGCAATACATGATGTACAACAATGAAAAACAATCCATTGGTGACCTCAGTAACGACATGCTTGCAATTATTAAAGGTAAAAAGGTCGCCGCGTACGAATGCGCGTTAAAGATTAAAACGTTTATTCACCAAACTTATAATTATGATCTTAGCAATGAGGACCTACTCTACATGACGATTCACATTGCACGGATCACCGAAAATACGGGGAGGCAACATGATGAAGTATGAAGCAATGAATCAAGCCATTATTAAGGGCGTCGGGGGACCGGGCAACGTCAAATCGGTCGTGCACTGTGCGACCCGCTTACGCTTTGTTTTGAATGATGAAAGCAAGGCGGACGATGATGCCGTCAAAAATATTCCAGGAATCCTACAACTCGTCAAAAAAGCTGGTCAATACCAATTAGTGATCGGCAATAACGTTGAAGATGTCTATAACGAGCTCGCTGATATGCTCGACTTAGATAACCAGGCCACGACCGCCGATTCGGGGAAAGACAATCGCAACTTATTTGATAAAGTGATCGGGACCATTACCGGTTCGATCGCCCCTGCAATTCCGCTCTTAGCTGGTGCCGGGATGGGGAAGGTGCTCCTTCTTATCTTAACGCTTACCGGGGTACTCTCCGACAAGAGCCAAACGTATCAAATGCTGAATTTGATTTTTGATACCGGCTACTTCTTCATGCCCGCGTTTATCGGGTTTTCCGCCGCCAAAATTTTTAAAACTAACCAATACTTAGGAGCCTTCATGGGCCTGGTTACGGTCAATCCGAACTGGACGGCCTTAGTTGCGGCTGCCAAACCCGTTAGTTTTATTGGCATCCCTGTTCAGCTGGTCTCATACTCATCAACCTTGATTACGGCCATCCTATCCGTTTGGATGATGTCATATATCGAAAAGTTTGTTAAAAAGATTACGCCAGGAATGATTAAAGTGTTTGCTGAGCCAATGCTAATCGTGTTAATCACAGCGCCTTTAACATTTATCGTTCTTGGACCGATTGCCAACTTGATTTCTATGGGAATTGCCGCTGTAAGTATGTTCTTGTATGAACATGCTGGTTTCATTGCCATTCCATTGTTAGCAGCAGCTTATCCATGGTTGGTCTCGATTGGTATTCACAAGGCATTGAGCCCAATCAGTATTCAACTAGTTGCAACGCAAGGATTCGATCCAATCATCCGAGTGGTCGCACTTTGCTCGAACATGTCCCAAGCTGCAGCTTCATTAGCAGTTGGATTAAAAACTAAAAATAAGCAATTACGCGCTTTAGCACTTTCTTCGACAGTTACGGCTTATTTAGGTGGTATTACTGAGCCTGCAATGTTTGGTGTTAACTTGAAGTTAAAGAAGCCGATGTATGGTGCGATGATTGGTGGTGCCATTGCTGGATTATTTGCTGGATTTATGAAAATGAAGGCTTTTATTTATGTTACCCCCGGATTGTTAAGTCTACCGATGTGGGTCTCGAAGACGGAAAATTTTGTTGTGTTAGCCATTGCCACCATTGTTATTGCAAGTATCGCAACCTTTGTTGCCACTTGGCTCATTGGATTTGATGATCCAGTGAGTGATGAGACGACAAAAAAAGAACAAGCTGAGGCTGATAAAGTCGTAACGACTAAACACACAATCAACAGTCCAGTTGTCGGTGAAACACGGAAATTAAGTGAAGTGAACGACGAGACATTTGCGAGTGGTGTTATGGGAAACGGTATCGCGGTGATTCCGAGTGAAGGCCTGGTCGTTGCACCGGCCGATGGTATTGCATCCGCAGTATTTGACACTAGCCATGCAATTGGAATTCATTTGGATAATGATGCTGATTTGTTGATTCATGTCGGGATTGATACGGTTGAATTGCACGGCAAGTATTTTGAAACCTTAGTCAAGAAAGGTGAACGCTTTCATGAAGGACAGCCACTGTTGAAGTTTGATTTGGAGAAAATCAAGGCTGCCGGGTATGATCCTACCGTGATGATTATTGTATTAAATACAAAGGATTTCTTAGAAGTCTTGCCCGTACCGGAATCGAATCAATCTGTAAAAGTTGGTAATAACTTGTTAATGCTGGCATAGTTGGAGGAATTACAATGGATTATTTCAAGACGGCACCGAATTTTATGTGGGGAGTTGCCACTGCCGCGAATCAAGTGGAAGGTGGTTGGGATGAAGACGGAAAAGGAATGTCAATTGCTGACTGCATGCGCTATCGACCAAAAATAGATACAAATGATTATCAAGCTGTTAATCAAATGGACAGCCATGAAATTGAACTTGCATTGACTGATCATTCAACAAAAGGTTGGGCAAAGCGGCATGGCGTTGATTTTTATCATCGTTACCGGGAGGATATTAAATTATTAGCAGCAACGGGTATCAACACGTATCGCTTCTCAATTAGTTGGGCCCGAATTTTTCCCAACGGGGATGACGCCCAGCCAAATCAAGCCGGTCTTGACTACTACTTAGCGGTCGTCCAAGAACTTAAAAAGTACAACATTACGCCGATCGTGACGTTGTCTCATTATGAAATGCCCCTAAACCTCGTCTTAAACTACGACGCCTGGTTCGATCCACAAGTCATCGGCTACTTTAACAAGTTTGCCCAAACGGTGATCGATTACTTGCACGATGATGTGAAGTACTGGATTCCAATCAACGAGATCGATAGCATTATTCGCCACCCATTTTCATCTGCCGGGCTAGTTGCCGATCGATTTCAGGGCCAGAACTTTGAAGCAGTGATTTATCAAGCAATGCACCACCAATTCTTAGCCGCCGCCAAAGTCGTTCAATACTGTCACCAACGTTACGCGGATTTGCAAGTGGGGTCCATGATTACACGAACCATGGTTTATCCGTATAATAGTGATCCACAAAACGTCCTGGCCGCGACTGAAACGATGCGTGACGTCTACGCCTTTAGTGATATTCAGGTTCGGGGGCGCTACCCCCAGTACTTACTGACGACACTTAAGCGGAAGGGGATCCCGTTAACGATTTCCGCCGAAGACCGCGCGTTGTTACAACAAAACACGGCAGACTTCGTTGCGTTTAGTTACTACTCGTCGATCTGCACGGCAGCCGATCCAACTGGTCTCAAAGTGACCAAGGCGAACCGGACGGCCGGGGTTTACAACCGCTACCTTCCAGAAAGTGAATGGGGCTGGCAGATCGACCCCGTTGGGTTACGGTTATCCCTGATCGACTTGTACGACCGGTACCAGAAACCACTCTTCATCGTCGAAAATGGGTTGGGGGCCACGGACACTTTAACGGCGGACCATCACGTTCACGACCAGTACCGGATCGACTATTTACGCCAACACATTCAGCAGCTATTGATCTCCATGGCCGAGGACGGCATCGAGCTAATGGGCTACTGCATGTGGGGCACCACCGATATGATCTCGGCATCGTCCAACCAAATGTCCAAACGGTACGGGCTCGTCTACGTCGACTTAGACGATGCGGGCAACGGGACTTATAGCCGTTACCGTAAAGACAGCTACTACTGGTATCAGCAACTACTGAGTTATGGCCATCAAATTCCCGTTGAATTTCTGGCCACCCCGGTTCCAGCGGTTTCTGAATAGGGCGTTTCAATTAGCAGGGGAGCCCCTAACTTAAAAAAGCACGATTTAATGGCATTTTTATGCCGGTAAATCGTGCTTTTTTGCTTCCGTCCACCTACAATAACGAATTAGGTTAATTGCACTCGCACAAACACGGTAAACATCTGGAGGCGAATTAAATGAGTACCGAGTATTAGAAAAGATAAAACGATTGCACCGGTTAAAACTGCCAATAATGAAGTGTTGGTTAACTTTCTGGATTCTCCCGGGGCATCAAAAGCTAAAAAAGAAGCTGATACGGGGAAAATAACAACTATCGGCTCGTTAATGGATTTTGACAATTGGATTGATAAATTTGCAATCTACCGTAATAATAACTTTATCATTTTGGCCAAACGATGTGCGAACAAAACAGGTGTTAT
>OBZW01000841.1_pt1 | contig 13019 bp, 4 predicted proteins | sample 1477021 | NCBI WGS metagenome assembly OBZW01 (sample SAMEA2580262, study PRJEB22360) | human gut metagenome | biome: human gut; feature: human-associated habitat; material: faeces | place: Denmark | collected 2008/2010
ATAGAAGGAGAAGAAGCATGGAAAAACCAGTACTGGTGATCATGGCGGCAGGAATGGGAAGCCGTTATGGCGGTTTGAAACAGATTGACCCGGTGGATGAGGAAGGCCATATTATTATGGACTTTTCTATTTTTGATGCCAGGAGGGCGGGATTTGAGAAAGTCGTTTTTATAATAAAGGAAGAAAACAAAGAAGAATTTAAAACTTGCATTGGAGACAGAATCAGCGAATATATGGAAGTAGTCTATGTGTTTCAGAAGCTGGATGATCTTCCGGAGGGATATGAGGTGCCTGCTGGACGTGTGAAGCCGTTCGGGACGGGGCATGCAGTTTTATGCTGCAGGAATGTGATCGATGGCCCTTTTGCTGTTATCAACGCGGATGATTATTACGGCGTACATGCGCTGGAGGAGATTTACCGTTATCTTTCGGAACATGCGGATGATGAAAAATACAGGTATGCCATGGTGGGGTACCGGCTGGATAATACTTTAACAGATAATGGATATGTATCCAGGGGAATCTGTGAGACGGATGAAGAGGACTATCTGACCGGAATTATTGAACGGACTCATATTGAGCGAACAACGAACGGAATTGAATATACAGAGGATGATGGAAAGACATGGAACAAGATCGACAAGAACTGTATCGTATCTCTGAATATGTTTGGCTTTACGAATAGTTTATTGAGAGAGCTGGAGGAGCGGTTCCCGGTATTTCTGGAGAAGAACCTGAAGGTATCACCTTTGAAGTGTGAATATTTTCTGCCGTCGGTGGTAGGTGAACTTCTTGATGAGGATAAGGCGACTGTGAAGGTGTTGAAATCCGAGGACAGATGGTATGGGATCACATATAAGGAAGATAAGCAGAGTGTTGTGGATGCGGTTGCAGAGATGAAGGGAAAGGGAATCTATCCCCTACATCTCTGGAAATAAACAGGCATACGGCATCAGACAACAGTCAGAGAAGAACAGCAGACAGAAAGGAAAAGGTGAGTATAATGGCAGTTTTAGTAGCAGGCGGCGCAGGGTATATAGGAAGTCATACATGTGTGGAACTCTTAGAGAGAGGCTATGATGTGGTAGTCGTGGATAACCTCTACAATTCCAGTGAGAAAGCGCTAGAGAGAGTGCAGAAGATTGCAGGGAAGGAACTGAAGTTTTATAGAGGTGATATTTTGAACAGGGAGGACCTGGAACCCATATTTGGGCAGGAAGATATTGAAGCGGTTATCAACTTCGCCGGACTGAAAGCAGTGGGCGAGTCCGTGGTGAAGCCCTGGGAATATTATCACAACAATATTACCGGAACGTTAATTCTATGCGATGTGATGCGCAGACATGGCTGCAAGAACATAATATTCAGTTCTTCCGCAACCGTATATGGAGATCCTGCAGAGATTCCGATTACGGAGAAGTGCCCGAAGGGGGAAATCACCAATCCGTACGGACAGACGAAAGGCATGCTGGAACAGATTCTTACGGATCTGCATACCGGGGATCCGGAGTGGAATATTATGCTTCTGCGTTACTTTAATCCGATCGGAGCGCACGAATCCGGACTGATAGGGGAAGACCCGAAGGGAATCCCGAATAATCTGGTTCCTTATATTGCGCAGGTGGCAGTTGGAAAGTTGGACTGTCTCGGCGTGTTTGGCGACGATTACGATACCCATGACGGTACGGGCGTCCGTGATTATATACACGTTGTGGATCTGGCTGTGGGCCATGTGAAAGCGATCGAGAAGATGAAGAGCAGCAAAGGGGTGCATATCTATAATCTGGGAACCGGGACAGGGTACAGTGTTCTGGATGTCGTAAAGGCATATGAAAAGGCGTGCGGCAAATCTATCCCCTATCAGATCAAGCCCCGGCGCGCAGGAGACATCGCCACTTGTTACTGTGATGCATCCAGGGCAAAAGAGGAACTGGGCTGGACAGCCGAGAGAGGAATTGAGGAGATGTGTGCGGATTCATGGAAATGGCAGTCGATGAATCCGAATGGTTACAGGGACAGTGAATAGATGAAAAAGTGAACAGGAGAAAGGTGTAATGTGCGCAGAAGGTAAATTAACAGATGTGGAATACCTGCCATTGTCCTGCAGCCAGATGAATATCTGGAATCTGGAAATGGCACACCCGGGACTCCCGATTAACAACATATGTACGGCACTTAAGATTGAAGGGAATCTGAATCTGGAATATCTTCAGACATGTATTGAGCTTGTATACAGGGCATTTCCGTCTCTCAGGACAAGAATTACCATCAGGGACGGGCAGCCTTATCAGTATGTGACAGAAGAGATACCTGCCAGAACGGCGTTTTTTGATTTTACAGAGACAAATGAGCAGGGGGTGGGAATCTGGTTTCAGTCCGTTGCCAGAGAGCACTTTACACTGTATGATTCTCCGCTGTGCCAGATGGTGATTTTTAAGACTTCAGGGAAGAGCGGGGGAATTCTGACCAGGGTACATCATATCATAGCAGACGCCTGGTCTCATGCATTGATTACAAATCATATCATACATAATTATTTCCAACTTCTTCAGGGAGGCAGGGCGGACAGTTTTGCGGCACCTTCGTATGAAGATCATATCTTAAGTGAGCAAAAGTATCTGGAGTCCAAAGCTTTTGAAAAGGATAAAAAATACTGGAGGGGGGTGCTCAATGGTATCCTGCCAGCGGCGGCCAAGGAATATCAGTGTCCGGTCATAAGCCCTGTGGGGCTCAGAAAGTCGTACCGGCTTTCTAACCGGCTGAACCGGCTTATTGGAGGGTTCTGCTCGAAGAATAAAGTATCTCCGTTTGCTGTTTTCTATATGGGCCTGGCAGTCTATCTGCGGCGTATGAAAGGGCTGGAACGTTTCTGTGTCGGTGTGCCTACCATTAACAGGCTTAATTTTCAAGATAAGCAGACCGGTGGTATGTTCGTCAATACCCTGCCTTTTGTAAATGAACTGGATATTTCCATGACGTGGAACGAGTTCAATGAAAAGCTGCAGGACGACTGGTTTGCGCTGCTCTGTCATCAGCGAATTCCATTCGAATCTATAAAAAAAATAGTTAGCCAAAACGGCGGGAATATATCGGAACCTTTGTTTGATATCGTATTGTCCTATCAGAACGGAAAGATGGACCACCTGCAAGGTGCAAGAGTTTCTCTGGAGGGCCGGTGGCTGTACAGCGGTTATCAGAGCGAAGCTCTCTGCATCCACCTAAGCAGCAGAGATCAGGAAAACCAATATACGGTAGATTATGATTACCTGACCCAGATATTTTCAGAAGAGGAAATTGACCGGCTGCATGAGAGCCTATCCCGGATTCTTAAGGAGGCTCTGCAGAACCCGGACGTTCCGATCGCCGGCCTTCAGATCTTAAGTGAGGAGATGGAAGAACAGGTCATCTACGGCTTCAATCAGACAGATGTTTGGTATAACAGGGATGTGGGAATCGCAGACCAGTTGTTAGAGACCTTCCGGCTGAATCCCGGGAGAGCGGCGGTTATATTTGAAGGCAGAAGGATATCCTATCAGGAACTGGAAGAGTACTCCCTGAAGACCGCGCGTGGGATTGTGGGAAGAACCGGGGACAGAAAAGGAACTGTGGCTGTCCATATGAGAAGGACGGAGAAGATATTTACGGCGCTGTGCGGGATTATTCTTTCCGGAAACAGCTGGCTTCTGATTAACAGGGAATTGCCTGCACAGCGGAAACGAGAGATGGTGTGTGACAGCCAGGCTCTTTTCTGCATATGCACAGAACCTGCAGAGGAGATGTCCGGCTGTGTAGAGCTGGTTCAGTTAGATGAGCTGGCAGATGCGGATGAAATGCCAGACTGTGAAACGACAGAATATAAAGCGTCCGGGCCGGATGACCTGGCATATCTGGTTTACACGTCGGGCAGCACGGGGACGCCGAAGGCCGTGGAAGTGGAGCAGCACAGTGTGCTGAATCTGGCGGCGGCGATGCAGCCGCTCTATCCAAAGGGCGCCGTTCTCTCGATCTGCAGCGTGGGATTTGACGCATTTTTACTGGAGAGTGTGATTGCCCTTCTTTGCGGCCGGACAATTGTGCTGGCCTCAGAGGCGGAGATGAACCACCCACAGAGGCTGGGCAGCCTGATTCAAAATTATGACGCCGGATTTATGGCGCTGACGCCGTCCCGTTTGTCTGCATATTTGAAGAATGCAGATTTCTGTGATTCACTGATGCATATGGAGACGGTGATCTGCGGGGGAGAGAGCCTGCCATCCGAACTATCTAAAAAGCTTGCGGATCATACATGTGCGGCGCTGTATAACCAGTACGGCCCTTCCGAGGCGGCAGTTGCGGTCAGCCATGCTGTGGTTAACGGCAGAGAGTCCGTTCATATAGGCCGGCCTCTGCAGAACTGCAGGATCTATATTCTGGATGAATTCCAGAATCCACTCCCCCCGGGATCCGCCGGAGAACTATATATTGCCGGTGATTGTCTGGCGAGGGGATACCACAACAGAGAGGCGCTTACAAAAGAGCGTTTTATACGCGATCCCTTTCGGGACGGCGGGCGTATGTACCGAACAGGGGATTATGGTAAATGGTCAAAAGACGGTAAAATCTTTTATTTGGGCAGAAGGGATGACCAGGTAAAACTGCTCGGACACCGAATTGAACTTTCCGAGATCGAATCCGTTCTCATGCGGCATGAGAAGGTAGAGGCCGCGGCGGCTGGGATATGGGAGAACAGGCTGATCGCCTATTATACAGGGGATGTCCAGCTTACGGAAAGCGAACTGCTTACATTTGCATCTAACTATCTGCCGCGGTATCTTCTGCCGGCGGCGGTGGCCAGAGTGGATGCTTTTCCACTTAACAATAACGGGAAAATCGATTTCACGGCCCTTGAGAAGCCTGTATTATCAGGCGGCGGGGATTCCCCGGCAGATGAAGTGGAAGAAAAACTGCTGGCTGTCTGGCGGAAAGTACTGGAACGGGAGGAACTAGACGTTCACTCTGATTATTTTCTGTCGGGAGGGGATTCACTGAATGCCGTACTGATGCTTTTGGAAGTAGAGAAACAGTTTTCCCGGAGCATTACCGTACAGGAGCTGTACGCGAATGCAACACTGAGACGGCTGGGCAATCTTATCAGAGGCAGAGAGATCCGTCCGGAAGCACAGCGCGCGGAGATCCGGAGAGCTTCGGTGAGGAACTGGTATCCGGTTACACCGTCACAGGCAGGATTTTACGTTATGCAACAGCTGGATGAAACGAAGATCGGCTATAATATGCCAACTGTGTTCCATCTCAGCGAATGGCTGGATTATCCGCGGCTTGAGCGCGCATTTGCCAGGATGATAGCGGAGGATACTTCTCTGCGGACTACATTTCATATTGAAGACGGCTGGGTAATTGCCAGAGTCAGCCCCGGGACGGAGTTTCGGATGCAGTGGATGGAGTGCGGCACCATAGAAGAGGCGATGGCAAGCTTTGTCAGACCCTTTGATCTGACGGAAGGACCGCTTCTTCGGGCAGCTATGCTAAAGCTGCCGGGGAATGAACCATATCTGCTGCTGGATATGCACCATATCATCTCCGATGGCTTAAGCAGCCAGCTACTGCTGGGCAGGCTGAACCAGTATTACCAGGAACTTCCGGTATCCATGCCGGAGCTGGATTATATTGATTATGCCTGGTGGGTTAGTGAAAGAAACAGCCAGGAAGAAAATCCGTGCAGGGCATTCTGGCGGAAACACCTGCCGGAAAAGCTGCCGGAGCGGGAGCTTACGCCCGACAGGCCCAGGCCTCCTGTATTTGACGGGGCAGGGGGACAGTACGAGTTTGCCCTTCCCCCAGCCCTGAGTGAGAGGATCGCAGGCTTTTGTGAGGAACAGCATGTTACGGTCTTCGTATTCCTTCTGGCCGTCTATGGACTTTTCCTGAGCCGGTATTCCGGAAGCACGGAAGTTGTGGCAGGGACGCCGTTTTCCGGCCGCCGTCGGCAGCACATGGAGGAGATGACAGGCGTGTTTGTCCAGTCTCTTCCGGTTTTTATGCAGGCCGGGGCCAAGGAGACATTTACAGCTTATCTGGAATCGGTAAAACAGACGGTTTCGGGGATGCTGGATCATCAGGAGATTACCCTGGAAGAACTGCTTGAAATCACCAAAACTTCGAGGACAAGAGACCGGAATCCTTTGTTCAGCGTGATGTTTACTATGACGCCTGTGAAAAGCGGGGATATAACGATCGGAAATGCAAAGCTTGCCTACATTCCCAGCGATACGCATGCCGTGAAGATGGATCTGAATCTCGAGGCCGTGTATCTGCAGGGAAGATATCATTTCCGGTTTGAGTACGCCAGGAGCTTGTTTGACGAGGTGACGATCGCATTTTACAGCAGATGTTATCTGCAGGGACTTAAGGAAGTGCTGCAGAATCCGGAGGCGCTGCTTTCGGAGATTTCCATGCTGGATAAGGCGGATCAATACAGACTGCTGGATCAGCCCGTGCGCCTCAGGACGCCTTATGATGCGACAACGGTGGATCAGGCCGCCGATTATTATGCCTATGCGGATCCGGATCGTACTGCCGTACAGTGGGGAAACGACTCCTGTTATACTTTTGGGGAGCTGAAGGAGAAAACCGATGCTCTGGCGGGAATACTGAGGGCTGAGGGAATCGGCCGGGGAGATAAGGTAGCTTTTCTGACGAAGAGAACGGGGCTGCTGCCAGTTTTTATGTTCGGTATTTTGAAATCCGGTGCGGCTTATGTTCCGATCGATCCGGAATTTCCGGGGGAGAGGATTCTTTATATGCTGACGCAGGCCGGTGTCAGGCTGGTGCTTTATGGACAGCAGGAACTGGTTCTGGGGAATCTGCCCTGCAGGGAACTGGTCTGGGATGGACGGGAAGCGGGATCTGTTTTGGAGGTACCGGCTGCAGAGCATGGAGCTCAGGATGCGGCAAACGTGATCTTTACTTCCGGAACCACAGGGAAGCCGAAGGGCGTGGTTATGTGCCACAAATCTCTGTCAAATCTGCTGGCGCATCTGGAACCTCTGCTGGGAGACCGGGAGGAAAAGATCCTGTGTGCATCCAACTGCGTCTTTGATGTGTTTACGACGGAGACGATACTGGCGCTTGGAAAAGGGTATGCGGTCAGTGTTGCCGATGAGGAGGAGATGCTGCTTCCATGGAAGATGGCGGAGCGGATCCGGCGTGACCAAGTTACGGTGCTTCAGCTGACGCCCTCGAGAATTCAGATGTGTCTGGGAGATGAAGCATTCTGCGGGGCATTGCGTGGGATACACCGGATTATCCTTCTGGGTGAGCCGTGGAGTATGGAGTTAAAAGACAGGCTGAACGGTCTGACAGATGCCCGGATCTTCAATATTTATGGTCCGACGGAGACTTCCGTGCACAACTGCCAGGGGGATATTACGGATGAGAAAAGTATCCATATCGGAAAGCCCATCGGAAACTGCCGGTATTATCTGCTGGATGAAGAACGCCGCCCCGTACCGCCCACAGCCGTCGGGGAAATCTATATTGCAGGGGAATGCCTGTCACCGGGGTATATCAACAGGCAGGATCTGACGGATCAGGCCTTCCTGCCGGATCCATTTCTAAAAGGAGAAAAGATGTACAGAACCGGAGACCGGGGAAGGCTCAGAGCCGACGGAAACTGGCAGTGCCTTGGCCGGGTGGATACTCAGATTAAACTGAACGGACACCGGATCGAGCCACTGGAGATTACGCAGATTATGCTGCAGTCGGGGCTGGTAAAGGAGGCGGCCGCTGTGCCTGTCCTGCATCAGGGCGCGGTGCGTTTCCTCAGGGCCGCGGTAGTCAAAGCGGAGGGATATACGGAAGAGTTACTCAGGGCATATATGAAGAAGAAGCTTCCGGACTATATGATCCCTTCAGAGATCCATGTGCTTGAGGAATTACCAAGAACGGCCAGCGGCAAGACAGATCTAAAAAAACTGGCGGAGACAGAGGCGGAGGTGCAGACGGCCGAAGCCGGGGAATCAGGGATTGCTGAGTTGTGGAAAGAAGTGCTGGGACGGGAGCCTCTTCGGGACGTATCGTTCTTTGAACAGGGCGGGACCTCGCTTCAGGCGATTCTTATTTTAAATCGTTATCACCAGAAAGAGTATGATTTTGGTATCAATGATTTTTATCGTTGTCCAACGCTGGGAGAACAGGAGAAAATGCTCTGCCCCGTGCCCGGTAAAGAGAGAGAAACGGCGGTTCCAGCGCAAAAAGAAGCACTCTGGGAACTGCCGGCTGTGCTTTCAGACCAGGAAGAAAGGATGTGCAGGCCCGGGAATATATTTCTGACTGGCTGCACAGGCTATCTGGGAAGTTATATATTGAAAAAACTGTTGGAATACGGCAGCGAGAAAATGTACTGTCTGGTAAGAGGCGGGGTGGGCCGGCTGGAGGAAAGCATGAATTATTACTTCGGCGCCGGTTATCTTGATAAATATAAAGAACGTCTTTATGCGTTTGACGGAGAACTGACGGCGGAACAGTTTCAGGCGGATCCATGCGTTTATGAGGAGATGGTGCATAGTGTTACGCGGATATTCCACTGTGCGGCGGACGTCCGGCATTATGCGCCGGAAGAAGAACTTATCAACACGAATGTTGAGGGCACCCGGCAGGTGCTGCGCTTTGCAGAGGCTTCCGGAGCTGCAGTGATGTATATATCCACAATCAGTGTTGCAGGAATGCAGACGGCCCGGACAAAGGAACAGGGAGCAGTGCTGTCAGAGAAGGATCTGAATATCGGCCAGAATTGGTGGGAGAATCCCTATGTCAAGAGTAAAATTATGGCGGAGAAACTGGTAGACGATGCGGTACGGCGGGGCCTTGGTGCTAATATCTTCCGGATCGGAAGGCTGGTCTCCAGTTCCTTTGACGGGATATTCCAGAAAAATCCGGAATCGAATGCATTTTACAGGCTGATCAAAGGGGTGATAGAACTGGGGATGCTTCCGGAGATTCTGTATCACCAGAGGCTGGAAGTAACCCCGGTCAATCTGGCGGCGGAGGCAGTTGTCAGACTGAGCAAAACAACAAAGTCCGCCTATCATATCTGCAGCCCCCATAAGATTGAAATCGGCTGCCTGGCTGAGGCGTGTAAAGCCGTTCAGATAACGGACGCAGAGACGTTTGCAGGGACACTCAAAGAAAAGAGCATGCGGTCGGAATCCCCGTATATCCAGGCATTAGCACAGACCTGGTTTGAACTGCAGAACCGGGAGGCCGAAGTGGTGCCAGATACGGCGTTTACACAGAAAACTCTGGCTGCACTGGACTTCTGGTGGCCCCAGCCGGACATCGGAAAACTGAAACTATGCTTTACAAAAGAAGAGGGGAGGGAAGAGCGACAATGACAATAGCCGGGCATATACTGGATATATCGGCAGCCGTACTGGGGTTTTTCATTGTCAGCTGCCTGATGAAGGGCAGGCTGTCGGCAGCACAGAAGCTGTATCTTTCCTCGGCCGGATTTCTGCTGATCTGGCTGCTGGCAATCATTGGGATGGAGTACACCGAGAATATGGCGGCGCTGCAGGTCATGGATGCAATTACATGTGCCTGTTCCGCCATGCTCATTATGACCATACTGCTGATTTCCCTGATCTTTACGAGAAATCAGGTAAAGGTACCGCGGCACTACTGGCTTTTGTATGTGCTGCCGGTGCTCTCGTCTCTAGTTGTATTTACAAATCCGCTGCATCATTTGTTTTACAGGAAGTTTTCCATCTACGCATCGGAAGTAAGGTTTGGCCCTTTGTTTATCATCTCGGGGCTGCAGTACTATATTTATTCCATTATCGTAGTAATCATCATGTTCCGGTATGGAATCAGGCGCAGGACCAGAAGTGTATGGGGGCAGGTGGGGCTGTTTATCGGAGGGCTGTTTGTTCCGTTCTTCACGAATCTTCTGGCAACCCTTAAGATTGTAGACCTGCCCATATCTGCTACACCGCTGGCCTTTCTGATCACTATATTGTGCCATGGGATTGCCGTGTACTACTTGAATTTTTTAAATATCAAACCGGTGGCTCTGGAAAACATGGTGGATAACGTTTCAGAGGGATACGTCATTCTTTCCTCTGACAGATGCATTATTTATTCAAACGCTGCATTTGATGAAGTATTCGGGGAACAGTATAACATGAAGATTAACAGTTATCTGAATCAGGTAGTTGAGGGACTGGAGGAGCGGAAACGAGATGTGATTTACAACTTGCTTAATTTTTTTGATGTATGCAAACAGTCTGTAAATGTTATCTCTTATGAACAGGCGATTCTGTGTGAAGAAGGCAAGGTCTATTATTCGGTAGAACTTACACCCATTTTTGTAAAGCACAGCATGGCCGGAGTTCTGGCAATGTTCCGGGATGTGACAAAACTGAAAGAGGAAATAAAAAGAAAACAGCAGAATCTGAGCCGGGCAATGGAGAGAGAACGGCTGATCTCACTCGGACAGATGATTGGAAGTATTTCCCACAACCTTAAGACTCCGATTATGGCTATATCGGGGGATGTGACGATTCTGGAGGACTTAGTGAGGGAGTATTCCCAGAGTGTAGGAGACCCGGAGGTTACGATTGAAGATCATCAGGAAATTGCAGGGGAGATGGAGGGATGGCTGGCCAGGATTCAGGAATGCTGTGCTTATATGTCAGACATCATAACGACGGTAAAGGGTATGGCTACAAATTTAAGTACATCCTCGGAGGAGGATTTTACAATGGATGAAGTGTTCAAAAGAGTGGAAATGTTTCTGAAGGGCAAGCTGGTCAAAAATGGCTGCAGACTGATTACGGATAACAGGCTTTTAGAGAACACTGTGATACAAGGGGATATCAATAATCTGGTCCAGGTAGTCAATAATCTTTTGGACAATGCATGTGATGCCATGGAGGGGAAGGGCGGAGACATTGAACTCAGGGCCTGGAAAAAGGACGGCAGTGTCTATATTGCTGTGAAGGATCATGGTATGGGTATCTCGGCAGATGTGAGGGAAAAACTGTTCCGCTTAATGTGTACAACAAAAGGAACGAAAGGAACCGGACTGGGTCTGTACAGCTCGGCGGAGATTATACGGGCACGGTTCGGCGGCAGGATATGGGGTGAGAATAACGAAGAAGGAGGAGCATCCTTCTATGTCGAGCTCCCAGTCGAGGAAGACAGGAGAGGATAAAGGGAATGCGGAAGAACAGAGCTGGAAAAGAAAAAAATGGTTTTAAAATGTTCATTTTGGACGATGACAGAAATATTCTGGATGCTTTGAGTGCCAATTTCCGCACAAAAGGCTACGAAGTAGAGACACAGGAAAATCCGCTGACAGCATTGGAACAGCTGAAGAACGGCCGCTATGATATTCTGATTTTGGACTTTATCATGTCCCCAATCTGTGGGGATGAGGTGGTTGCGCGGCTGAGAAAGTTCGATACCAGAATCTATGTAATCATGCTGACCGGGCATAAAGAACTGGCGCCCCCGTTAAACACGATCCGGGAGCTGGCGATTCAGGGATACTGTGAGAAGAGCAGCCGGTATGACCAGCTGGAACTTCTTGTGGAAAGCTGTGTGAAATGCATCCGGCATATCAATACAATCTACCGGTATCAGGACGGGCTGTCCAGTATTCTGGACGCGATACCCCACCTGCACCAGATGGTGCCTGTCGATGAGCTGTGCGGTCAGGTGCTGAAGGAGCTGAAGGCTCTGGTACAGACAGGGGATGGCTTTGTGTGGGTGAAACCAGATGGCGTACTGACGGATCCGGGAAATGCCGAACTGCCGGCGGATATATACAGAGGGGCCGGCTCTTACGATAAGCCATTTTTTGAGTTTGAGAATGAGGATTTCCCGGTAATTGTAGAACATGTTAGAAAGAGTATGGCGGAGCAGCGGATTATCTATCATAATGGAGTCCTGCTTGTGCCTCTCCTTGGAAAACGGGAGATCATTCTGGGTGTCATGGGAGCGAAAACCGGGACCGCACCGGATACTACGCTGGAGGCGCTCTTGTCGGTGTATGCGGAGCAGGTATCCACAGCCCTTCACAATACACTACTGAAAATGTTGTTAAATGCCAACAATAAGAGGCTCTCCGGCATGAATAAGCGGCTGATGGACAGCTATATGCAGACGGTAGAGGCACTCAGGCTGCTGGTGGATGCCAAGGATCTCTACACAAGAGGGCATTCCGACCGGGTATCCTATTATGCGGTGAAACTTGCGGAACGCCTGGAATGTGACGCGGAATTTGTGAAACGGGTCAGGGTAGCAGGACTTCTGCATGACATTGGGAAGATCGGTGTATCGGACGCAGTGCTTAGCAAACCGGAACGGCTAAGCGAGGAGGAATTCAGAGAGATCAGAAAGCATCCTGGCATGGGCGCCAATATTCTGTCCTGTATGGATATGTTCAGCAATACGGGAGAGATTGTGTGTGCGCATCATGAGCGCTATGACGGGACGGGTTATCCCAGAAAGCTGAAGGGGGAAGAAATTCCGCCGGAGGCTAGGATCATAGCAATTGCGGACGCATTTGACGCGATGATGTCCGATCGGCATTACAGAAAAAAACTCTCATTTGCAGAGGCTGTGAGCCAGCTGAAAGAGGGGAAGGGCGCCCAGTTTGACGGCCATTATGTGGATGTATTTCTGGAAGTACTGAAGGATTATGATACAATCAGTGAGCAGCTGCGATGGACTTATGATGAAAATAAAGGAAGAAAAGAAAATTATGGAGCAGAAGAATATTTATAAACAGGTAAAACTTTATAAAACCCTGCCGGAGTGCCTCCTTGACGTGCAGGATGCATATGCGGAGAGACCGGCTATCACGTCTTTCGACAGGGCGGGTACCCAACGGGATGTTTCTTACCGTGAATTTGTAAAAGATGTGCAGGGAGCCGCCTATATGATGGTACAGAAAAAAATGGCTGGGAAACACATTGCCCTGGTGGGCGAAAATACTTATGAATGGATTGCTGCATTCT
>OBZW01000842.1_pt1 | contig 13002 bp, 6 predicted proteins | sample 1477021 | NCBI WGS metagenome assembly OBZW01 (sample SAMEA2580262, study PRJEB22360) | human gut metagenome | biome: human gut; feature: human-associated habitat; material: faeces | place: Denmark | collected 2008/2010
GGACGCGGCCCAATCGAGCTCGGCGGCCGCGACGGGCGACTCGTTGAGCTCATCCTCGACGATGCGTCCGTCGCGCAGGCGCAGCACGCGGTTGGCCATGCGGGCGATGGCGGCGTTGTGCGTGACGATGATGATGGTGCAGCCGTACTCGTGATTGACATCCTCCATGAGCTGCAGGATTTCCTTGGACGTCTTGTAGTCGAGCGCGCCCGTGGGCTCGTCGCACAGCAACAGACCCGGGTTCTTGACGAGCGCACGGCCGATGGCGCAGCGCTGCTGTTGGCCGCCCGAAACCTGACGCGGGAACTTGTTGCGGTGCTCGTAGAGGCCCAGCGAACGCAGCAGGTCGTCGACATTGAGCGGGTTTTTGGACAGGTGCGCCGTGACCTCGATGTTTTCCTTGATGGTGAGGTCGGGCACCAGGTTGTAGAACTGAAAGACAAAACCAAGCTCGCGGCGTCGGTACTCGCCCAGGTCTCCGGCCTTGAGTGTGGTGAGGTCGCAGCCGTCCACCATGATGGAGCCGCCGTCGGCATCCTCCAGGCCGCCGATCAGGTTGAGAAAGGTCGACTTGCCCGAGCCCGAGGGCCCCAGCATGACGCAGATCTCGCCGCGGTTGATGGACGCGTCGATGCCATCAAGTACCGTCAGGCGCGCATCACCGTCGCCGTAGTGCTTTTTGAGATCCTTAACCTGGACGTAGGCTTCCTGCGTTGCCATGGTATCCCCCATTGTTAGCCTCGTACTACTTTATGAACGTAATAGTAAACCTTGGCGAACTATTTTGGGGCGAGGCCTAGGATTTATTTCAGACTAGGCGCGGGATTTGGCGCGTGAGAGGGCCAGGCCTACGGCGGCAATGGCGGCGGCGAAGAGCACGGTGACGCCCAGGTCGCAGGCGATGTCGCCCAACACGGTGGACGTCAGATCCGAAGCGAGCGCTTTGCCAATCGCATCGTTCACCCAATACGTCGGCACAAAGTGCGCCACCGTCTGCACGGCCGAGCCCATCAGCGACAGCGGCATCCAAGCGCCGCCCAAAAACGTCATGAGCATGCCGAGCAGGTTGCCCACACCGTTAAGCAGCTCCTCGCGCGCACCCAGGCTCGACAGCGCAAAGCCAACGGCCAGAGGCGTGCACGCCAGGGCAAACGTCGCCGCCAGCGCCAGGCACACACGACCCACGCCGACCTCGGCAACCGCGCCGGCAAAGCCCACGACGCCCATCATGCTCGACACAAACCAGATGCAGACGGTGAGCACGGCGGCAGCCGCGAACACGGCAAGCGAGCGCTGGCGCTCGGAGACCGGGCCGGCATCCATACGACGCACGCGCTCGGGCTCGTTCATGCCCGAGAACACCAACCCCACCGATACGATGACCGACGAGATAATCGCGTACGCGCCAAAGTTGAAATACGACTCGAGCGTGGCGGCAGCCGTCGAGTCGACCTTGACCTGCTCGATCTGGACCTCCGCGCGCTTTGCAGCGGCATGCTCGGCGGCCTTGGCAACGTCGCCGTTAGAAGCAGCGGGCTCAAGCGCCGCCGCAGCGCCCGCGAGCGAGATCCAGCGCGAGGCCTCGGCAGACGAAAGCGCCGCCGCCATGGTGCCGGAACCGTAGGTCACGTCGAGCTTGGGCAGGGCCTCCCCCGCGCGGGCAGCCGCAACGAGGTCGTCCTCAAACTCCTCCGGGATAAAGAACACGCAGTCGGCGCTGCCCTTGGCGCTGTTGCTCTTGGAGAGCGCGTCCGCGAGGTCGTAGGTGCCGTCGCCGACGCCCGTGACCAGCTCAAAGCGCGAACCCAGATGCTTGGTAAGCGCACGCGAAAGGTCGCTGTCATCGCGGTCGACCACGACCACGTTGGCATCGTAGGGCTTGTACTCGGTGAGCTGCGACGAGTTCCAGCTCACCGATGCCGCGATGAATACACCCATGAGCGAAATGAACACCGTGTAGATGAGCAGATAGAGCGGGTGCGCGAGCGCCATGCGAAGCGCAGTCTTAAAGGTGCTCATAGCGGCTCCTTCCAAAGATCAGCGTGGCGGCGGCAACGAACAGCAGCGCCATAAGGACCAGCGCGCCAGTGCGAACGACAAAGGGGCCCAGGTCCTCAAAGAAATACAGGCGGTTGAACATGTCGCAGATGAGCTTGACGGGGTTGAGCCAGCACTCGGCCGGGCAGGCGCGGGCGACGTCGTCGGCAAGCGCCATCGCCGGCTCGCCGTAGAGGCCGGCGAACAGGGCGCACGTGGTGGCAAAGCCCGTGAGGATGCCGGACTTGGACGCCTTGCCGCCCTTAACGGGAAGCGTGCCCACAAAGAGTCCCAGGCCCGTGGCGGCAAGCGCGGAAGCGGCGCCGCCCACCAGACACAGCCCCTCGCGCCCGCCAAAGTCGACGCCCACGACCAGGCGCACGTAGCCGATTGCGATCGCCATCGAGGCGAAGGAAACCAGCCACGAGCCGACAAAGATGCCGGCCAGCGACGCCGTCTTGGAAAGACCGCCCACGCAGCGACGCGCGCCGAGGCCCGACAGATTGGGTTGTAAATCGACGACGCTCAAGGCGGCAAACTCGGCAGACATCATCGCGACCAGACCAAAGAGCGCATAGTAGTAGATGACCGTGCCATCGGGCGTGGTGCGTGTCAGGCTTACGCGGCGGGTTCCGCCCTCGAGCGACAGGGCGCGCGCAACCGCCTCCGGGTCGGCGAGCGCCGCCGGGTTGTCCTGGGAAATCTGGCGCATGAGCTCGGCATTTTGCGTATACGAGCTTGCCACCGTCTCCAGAATGCTGCGGTCGGTGAGCACGGACGAGGCACGCGAGTTGTCATAGCTCGAAAGCAACGTGAGTTTGGGCGTGCCCGCGTCGTCGACCGTATAGATGCCCGCAACCTCGCCGGCCTTAAGCGCACGGTTCGCATCGGCTGCGTCGTCGAGCTCGTGGATCTCGAGCAGATGATCGTCACCTTCCTTGGCAAGCGACGTCGCCACGCCCTTAAAGGTCGAAGCGTCCCAAGCCTCGTCCGCCACGACGGCAACCGGCACCGGGTCGATCTTGCCGTCGGAGCTGAGGTTCGCAAACATAAACATGAACATCGTGGAAAGTGCAATGGGAAAGAGAGCGCCCCAGACCCACGTGCTCGGCCGGCGCAGCAGCGTCTTGACCGTAGTGATGATGGTGTTGAACATGACCGCCCCCTAGTCGCGCAGCTCGCGGCCGGTGATCTCGAGGAACACGTCGTTGAGGGTCGGCGGCTCGCTCCACACGCGGCCGAGTGCCACGTCGGCAGCGCGCAGCGTGTCGAGGATGTCGACCAGATTGTGCGGGCTCGCTTCGCAGGTGCAGACGAGCTCGCCGCCGGAAAGCTCAACGCTGAGCACGTGCTCGAGGGCACGCAGCCGCTCGACCGTGGCGGGCTCGACGGCGCCGACCTCGACCGTCACGCGCTCGCCCATCTGAATCATGCGTTTGAGCTCGTCATTGGTGCCCTGCGCCAGCACACGTCCGCCGTCCATGATCATGATGCGGCTGCAAATCTGCTCGACTTCCTCCATGTAATGGCTGGTATACACCACCGTAGCGCCCTCGTCGCGCAAGCGGCAGATGCCCTCCAGGATGGCGTTGCGACTCTGCGGGTCGACTGCCACCGTGGGCTCGTCAAAGAAGATGAGCTCGGGCTTGTGCGCAACGCCGCAGGCAATGTTGAGGCGACGTGCCAGGCCGCCCGAGAGCTTGCCGGGGCGGAACTTGGCAAAGTCGCCCAGGCCGACAAAGTCGATCGCCTCGTCCACGAGCGCACGGCGGCGCTTACGGTCGCTAACGTAAAGGCTGCAGAAATAGTCGATGTTCTCGCGCACGGTGAGCTCGTCGAACACCGCCACCTGCTGCGGCACCACACCGATGCGGCGCTTGAGGTCGTAGCGGGCGGGCGTCATGGGCTCGCCGAACAACTCGATGGTGCCCTTATCGTAGGCAAGCAGCTGCAGGATACAGTTGATGGACGTGGTTTTGCCCGAGCCGTTGGGGCCGAGCAGGCCAAAGATCTCGCCGGGGGCGATACTCAGGTTAAAGTGGTCGAGCGCGATAAGATCGTCATAGCGCTTGACGAGGTTTTCGACGTGGACGATGTCTGTCATGAGGCGGCCCTTCCGTTGATTGCGGCCCGGTACGATTGCATCATCGCAGGAGCCGCCGGCGCGCACCAGTGAGCTTTGTCACGAGTGCGAGGCTTGGCCGCGTGGCCTGCCGACGCCCCCGATTTGCCGCATGGGAGGAATGTCACAGTTGCGCAGGCGGCCCCTCCACCACGCGCGGCTTCGCGTACAATACCCGTATGAACAGGCTTTTCGACAAATCGATCGTGCTGGCGTGCTGTATTGCGGCCGCCATGGGTCTTGCTGTGGACGCTCGCCTAGTCGCGGCGTTTTGCCTTGGCGTTATTGCCACCTCGCTGGCCGAGGTGGCACAGGATGAACGCACGCGCCGTGCAAGCGAGGCCGCGAGCTACGTTTACATCATCGCGGCCGTCTTTATACCGCCGTTTGTGCCGTTTGCGCCCCTCGCCCTCTATGACATCGCGCGACGCGTGCGCCGTGAACGCATCTGGCCCGCGCTGGCGATTGGCGCCGTGTTTGTCTGCGCGCTTGTCGCGGACCTTCGCGGCGGCGCGCTCACCACCCGAACGCTCCTGCTGACCGCCATCCTTTCGGTTGCCGCCACCTTGCTATCGCTACGTACCGCCCAGCTGGAGCGCGAGCAACAGCGCATGCGCCGTACCCGCGACGGGCTGCAAGAACGAGCCCTCGCGCTCGAAGCGCGCAACCGCGACCTTGCCGACCGCCAGGACTACGAAGTCGAGCTCGCGACACTCGCCGAACGCGCCCGCATCGCGCGCGAGATCCACGATAACGTCGGGCACCAGCTCACGCGCGCCTCGCTGCAGGCCGAAGCCCTACGCGTGGTCCACGCCGACGAGCCTGGCGTCGCCGCCGATTTCGCCGACGTTAAACGCACGGTTGACGAGGCGCTCCAGCTTGTGCGCACCAGCGTCCACGCGCTCAACGACAACGCCGTCGACCTTTCCGTGCAGCTCGAACGCATTGTTGAAGGCGCGCGCTCGGACGGCGGCCCGCAGATTGAGCTTGAAGTTTTGGCCGAGCATGCGCCCGCAAATGTCGCCAACTGCTTTGCAGCGGTCCTGCGCGAGGCACTCTCCAATACCATGCGCCACGCTTGCGCCCAGACCGTCACCGTACGATGCATGGAACATCCGTCGTTTTACCAGCTTGTCGTTACCGACGATGGCGCGGGCGGGGTCCAAGCAAGCGGCCGCGGCGCTGCGGAGGGCATGGGGCTCGCCTCCATGCGCGAGCGCATCGAGGCGCTTGGCGGCACCTTCACCGCCGGCCCGCGTGCCAGCGCCGGCGGCTGGCGCGTGTTTGCCACCGTTCCCAAACAGCAAGGAGATGAGGACCGATGAGGCTCATCGTTGTCGACGACGACCGCTTAGTGGTCGATTCGCTCAAGATTATCCTGGGCGCCCAGCCGCAGATCGAAGTGGTGGGCACCGGCGCCAATGGCGACGAGGCGGTCGCGCTCTACAGCGAGCACGCGCCCGACATCGCGCTGCTCGACATTCAGATGCCGGGACGCGACGGCCTTTCGGCGGCACGCGAAATCCTTGAGCGCGACCCCACGGCGCGCGTGGTGTTTCTGACGACATTCTCGGATGACGAGTACATTGTGTCGGCGCTTAAACTGGGCGCCCGCGGCTACCTGATCAAGACCGATGTCGCCGCCATTCCGCCGGCGTTGGCACAGGTCATGGATGGCAAACGCGTGCTCGAGGGCAAGGCGATCGAGGACATCGATTTTGACGGAACGGGCGTCGAGGCGGGCACGCCCCGCCGGCCCGCAGCCTTTGCCGGCCTGACCGACCGCGAGTTCGAAGTCGCAGAGCTCATCGCCCGTGGCCTCGACAACAAGGAGATTGCCGCCACCGCCTACATGGGCGAAGGCACCGTACGCAACCACATCAGCTCGATCCTTGCCAAAATGGGCCTGCGCAACCGCACCCAAATCGCCATCGCCTATCTGCGAGGGTAATTACCCAACGGCCGACCGCCCCGGCATAGCAAAATGGCTGCTACCGATTTAATGCCATTTCAAAACTATGCCGGTTTACTACGATGAATCGCCCGCCTTCGACCACGGTAAATTGCGCACTTACAAAACCGCAGGTAGAACACTTGCGATATTTGCAAAAATGCGGGTGTGGTCAGGAATCTCGGATTCATCGTAGTAAACCGGCATAGTTTTGTTCGGGCGGCCCTGCACGAGTGTCTCCGCCAGCCTCGCGGGACCAAAATGATCCGTTTTCCTCCATCCCCAAGGGATCAGCCGGAACCGCTCGCCACGAAATCGGCCCATCTACTACGTTTGACTCGATACCCCTGACCATACCTTCGTTTTGAACAAAACCGCAGGCGTTCTACCTGCGGTTTTGTTTTCGCGTTTTTTGGCATGGTTGGGGGTAAGGGGCTAAACGTAGTAGATGGGCCGGTTTCGTGGCGAACCCTTCTCGCCTACGCACAAAAGCGCCGCCACGGAGGAGGGAGATACCTCCGTGGCGACTGGGGGTGGGGGTGGGGGCTATGTTCTGGCTCCCCGCCGGCCGCCCGGGGCCTTTTGGCCCCGGGCGCTGCCAGCGTGCCTAGCGCTTACGGATACCCCAGACCAGGGCACCGACGCCGGCCATGGCAATGACGAATGCCATAAGCAATGCGGCAGCCTGCTGGTCGCCTGTGGTGGGCAGGAAACCCTTGACCGTCTTGACGATGTTCGTCACGGTCTTGGGCGTGCCAGGATCAGGCGTCGGCACGGGCGTCTCGGGCTTCTTGTACGTGTTGTTAAACACGATACCCTCGACGCTCTTGTCGCCCTTGGTAAAGGCGACGTTCGCCTTGAGGTTGCCCTCGCCGTCGTCGACCACGTTGACGGTCGCGGTAAAGACGGACTTGTCATAGGTCATACCGGCCTCGTCGCCCTTGACCTCGCTGATGGTATAGACGTACGTACCGGGCTCGTCGTACTCGAACTTGTCGAAGCTGATCTTGCCGTCGGCATCGTTGGCAACCGTAGACTCGATGTCCTCGCCAACGAGCTTAAAGCTAAACTCGTCCTTCTTGAGCTCGCGTCCCTCGAGCACCTTGATGGCGCCGATGGAGACCTGCGTGGGCATGGCGTGATACTTGTTGGTAAAGCCAGCCGACTCGGTAGCTCCCTCGAGCTTGTGCGCCGCGGTCAGCGTGCCATCACCATTGTCGGAGACGGTGGTCACGACGGTGTAGGTCGTGCCGTCATAGGTGACGCCCTTGTACAGGCCGAGCGCGTTGGGGCAAGCCTCGCGCAGCGTGTACGTGTGCGTGCCGGGCGCCTCGTAGCGAATCGGGCTCAGCGTCACGGTGCCGTTAGCGTCGTTGGTGCCGTTAGCGACAACCACGTCGTCCTCGAGCAGCTCAAACGTGAACTCGCCGGCTGCAAGGTCGCGGCCGGTCAGACGCTTGACCGTCTTGACCTGATCGGTCACGGAAGAATCGGTGGGCGTCACGCCATAGGTGTTGGTGAACGTGAAGGCCGCACCGTCATCGCCGTCGCGCACGACGCTCAGATGTCCGGCACCATCGTCAGTCACGGTGTAGGAAACCTTGCGCGTGGCGTTGGCGTCGTTGGTCACGCCAGGGGCGCTGCCGGACTCGGTCACCGTGTAGGTAAAGGTGTGCGAGCGCGGGGCGGTGGGGGCTGCGGGCTCGGACTCGTCGCCGGGCTCGTCAACGTTGGCATCAGCGTCGGCGTCGGCCTCTGCCTCGTCAGCGTCGACGTCGTCAGCTTCGTCTGCCTCGGCCTTATCGGTCGCATCGTCCGTCACGCCCAGAGCGCGGTTGAGGTCCTCGAGCGTAAAGTGGATCTTGCCAAAGTCCACGTTACCGGCTGCGTCGTTGGTTACGGTCGTGCGCTCGGGCATCGGGGCACCTGCCTCGTCGGCGGTCACGGTAAAGGTGAACTTACCCGTGATGTCGGCCGGGGTCAGGCCCTCGGCAACCTGGAGCTTCTTAGTACCGGTGAGCGCGGCATCCACGGCGTCGGCGCCGTAGGCGTTCTCGAACAAGGGCTCGACGCCGCCGTAGTCGACCGTCGCCGTCAGGGTACCGTCACCGTTGTCGACGACGATAACCTTAAAGCCAAAGCTCCACGTTGTAGCGGAAACGCCATTCGGCAGCCCGAATAAATCTTCGTAGGCCGTGTAGTTAATGGTCCAGGCAAGCTTGCCGTCCTTATCGGTACGATAAGCAAGCCCAGCAGCCTCAAGATTGGCAAGCATCTCGGTGTCGTAGTGCAGCGCATCAAAGCTCACATGCCCGCCGATATTGGGCTTGAGGTTTTCGTAGCCCACAAGCTCGCCCTGATAGGCAATGCCGAACCAGAACTCGCCGTCGGCCATCGGACGACCGGTCAGGGTCTTGGTGGCGACAACCTGAGCAGCGGTACCACCAGGCGTATTGGTCGTAGCGCTGTAGCTGTTGTGGAACGGAACCAGGGCACTCTCGACCTTGTTCTCACCGCTCTTGTGGACCGTCGTATGCGTACCTTCGGGACCGCCGGAGACGGTCGTCGTGGCGGTAAGCGTACCGGCACCGTCATCGGCGACGGCGATCGTCACGGTACGCACGGCGTCGTCGTAGGTGTAACCGGGCTTGCCGTCATTCTTCTCGGCTACGGTGTACGTGAAGGTCTTGCCGGCGTCAGCCTGCGTAAACTTGACCTCATGGCCAGCCAGGATGTCAATCAGGCCGACCATTGCCTCTACCGTCGCAGGGGACTTGAAGTTGTTGGCTCCGGGCAGCAGGCCAAGCGCGTTGGCTGAGGCCTCATCGGCGGTCACGGTAAACGTGAACTGACCCTCGGTCATAGGACGTCCGGAGAGGCTCTTGCTGAGCTTGAGGCCGCCGGCCGCGGTGTAGTTAAGCTCAGTGCGGTACGTGTTGGTGAAGCGTCCGTTTTCCTTCTTGGTGACATTGGCGGTCAGGTTGCCCTCGCCGTCCTCGGTCACGGTCACTTCGGCGGTTGCGACATGCGCGTCATACGTCATGCCGACCGTGCTGCCCGCGTTCTCGCGAATCTCGTACTTATAGGTTCCAGCGGCTGCGTAGTGAATCTTGCCGAACTTGATGGCGGCGATGCCGTCCTCCGCGTCCTTCTTGCTCACGGTTGCGGTTGCGGGATCGGGCAGCGGGGCGCCTTCGGGGGCGGTGATGGTAAAGCTGAACTCGTCCCCATCCGTCCAGTCGCGGCCGCTGATGACCTTGCTCAGGTCAAAGTCGAGCTCCGCATCGAGCGGGGCCACGCTGTAGGTGTTCTTGAAAGTCGCAGCCGTGGCGTCCTTCAGGACATGCTCGGCCTTGAGGGTGCCGTCGCCGTTGTCCGTGATGGTGGTCTCGATGGTGTACTTGGCATCGCTGTAGGCGATGCCCTTGCTGGTGGTTCCGCCCTTGGCCTCGCGCAGCGTGTAGGTGTGCTTGCCGGCCTCGGTGTACTTCACGGCGCCCATCGTGATGTTGCCGCTGGCGTCGTTGGTGCCGGTGGCGACGACCTTGTCGCCCTCGACGAGCTCGAAGGAGAACTCGCCGGCGGCAAGCTTGCGCCCGGTCAGGGACTTGGTCGCGATGATCTGGTCGGTGACGCTGGAGCTCTTGGGCGTCACGGTGTAGGAGTTCTTGAACTCAATCTTCTTGACGTCCTCGGCGCCCTTCAGCTTATGCGTGGCCACAAGCTGGCCCTTGCCATTGTCGGCGATGGTCGTCACGACGGTATAGACGGTTTTGTCGTAGGCGATGCCGCCGGCATTGCCCTTGACCTCGCGCAGCGTATAGATGTGCTGACCGATCTCGGTGTACTTGATGGCGCTGAACGCAACGTTGCCGTTGGCATCATTCTTAACGGTTTCGACAACCGACGCGTCCTCGCCCTCACCCTCAACGAGCTCAAAGGAGAACTCATTGTCCTGGAGCTTATGGCCGGTCAGGACCTTGGTAACTGTAATCTGATCGGTGACGCTCGACTCAGCGGGATTGGCGGTATAGGTGTTCTTGAACTCGACCTCGCCCGAGGTCTTCTTCACAGAAGCCTCGAGCTTTCCCTTTGCGTTGGGTGTCACCGTTACGGTGAACTCTGCAACGTTCTTGCTGTAGGCGATGCCGTCGACCGTGGTCCCGGCATGCTTCTCGCTAACCTTGTAGACATACGTGCCCGACTTGTCATAGGCAATCTCGCCAAAGCTAATGTCCGCATGGCCCTTGGTTGCAAACGCAGTCGTGGACCTGGGCATCGGGGCGTTGTCCTTGGACGTCAGACCAAACTCAAACTTGTCCTCATTCGTCCACTCGCGACCCTCGAGCACCTTGGTCAGGCCAAAGTCGGCAGTTGTCAACGTTGTCGGCGTGGTATTGAGCGTAAAGCTAATCTTGCCGTTATTGCCCAGGTAGACATTGACCTTCGTCGCACCAGAAACAACCTTCGTGTTGTTCCACTGGGGATTGATCACGTCGCGTGCGGTGTCCGTCGGGTTTCCGCCCACACGCTCCTTGGTGGTGTGGAGCTGGTTGATAAAGGCGAGGCGCGCGGTGCCAGCCTTAATCGACCAGTGATCGCCATCCTTTACCAAAGCACCTTCAAAGTTTTCGAGCTCGCTTCCCTTAACCGGGATCGAAACGGAATCATCGTACGGCGCGCCCGACGAGTTCTGCGCCATAAACTCATCTTTGTACCAATAGGTCTTAGAGCCCGAAGGCTTTTCCGTTGCGAGCTTGGTGCAAGCCGCGTCTGTGTAGACGGGCGTTAGCTTTTGGAAGTAGTAGTAGCTGTTCGTAGCAGCAGGCTCAAAGCTTGCGACCGTATCGCCCGCATCGTCGCCGGTCCACTTGTTGGCGTAGAAGCTAACGGTATTGGAATCGGCGTCCTTGTGCTCATTGATGTAATCCTGCAGTCCCGGTACGTTATTGGGAGTAAACAGGTTTTTGCGTGCAATAGCCTTTACGCTCGATGCATACGCAACGCGGATAGGCGAGATGGCCTCCGTGGAGTCAACCACAAACGTGCCCGCCGACTCGTCAACGGTAAAACGGCGCAGCGGAATGAGCGATGCGGGGACCTTGACCGTCACGATGTCGCCGCGCTGCGGATTGTTCTCGTCCGCGCGATCAACCGTAATTACGAGATGGGCGAGCTCGCCATCAAACGTATAGGTATCGATATTGCCATCGGTCGACTTGGTGGCGGCCCCATAGGTCTTGCCGTTGTACTCGGCACCGGTAAAGCTATCGACCTGCATAAAGGCGCCCAGCTCGTCCTCGAATGTGATGTAACCGGAGCCGTTGGGATTGTTGCCCTCGACCTTGGTCGGGAAACCCTTGCCCGACGTAATGGCACTCGAGATGTCTGCGAAGACTTGATCTAGCTCTGCAGCGTTGGCTGCAGACTTGTAATAAGTAGCACCGGCAACGCGATCGCCCAGCTTTCCGCTCGTATACGAAGTCGCCTTGGGATAGTTGCTCGACATGGCGTGCATGAATTTATTTTCATCGCTCGTCTTGTAGCTCGTAGGATCGGCACTGGGATCCGCACCGTCAAAGATGCCGATGGTGTAGACGGTAGCGCCTTCGTCCTTCATGGCCTTAGCAGCCGCAATAGCATTGTTGGCGACCGTGGGGCTAAAGTCGCTACGTCTCGTGGGCTTGCCGTCTGTAAAGAACACAACAACCTTCTGGGCGTCTTCACGTCCAGAAGTAATCCCCTTGGCCAGCTCCATGCCGTTATCGGCACGAGTGGCGCCATTGGGCTTAATGGAATTAATCGTTCCCTTGAGGCCCTCTACGCCACCGCCCGAGCACGCCGTCAACTTTTGCATTGTCTGCGAGTAGTTGTAGAGATAGCCCTCGTCGGAGTAGTACGTATCGTTGCCGACCTTATCGGCCTGCTCGCCCGCGAACTTCACGATGGCAACCTGGTGCTGCTTGCTCGCGTCCTTAACGTTCTTGTTTTGCTCCGCAATGGTGTCGATAAAGTGGTTGGCAGCATTCTTGAGCGCATCGATACGCTTGGGAGAATCTTCACCACCCATAGGATCATCCATTGAGCCAGAGGCATCGAGCACCATCACGATGTCGAGCGGCTTGGAAACCAGCGACGTCGTATCGGATGTCGAAGACATCGCCGAAAGCGTAGTCAAAAAGTCCGATTTCCCGTCATCGATTGCTTGGACCGTCTTATCCGTCCAAATTCGGCCGACGTTTTGCGTCGTGACCTTGCTGCCGTCATAGCCGCCCGCCCAGAACTTCCAATGGTTGCTGGTGTCGTGATCGACTATCTTTGTCGCTTCCGGTCCGTCCATACCGGTGCTGGACCTGGCGTTGGCCTCGGGCAGCATGGCGAATGCTGCGGCTGGCAACACCAGCACTACGGCCAGTATCACCGCCAAGAGACCCCTCGTGTACTTACCCATCGCGTCTCCCTTCTCGCAGGCTCAGACCTAGCATCAGCCTAAAGTTACGGAATGAGACACAATTTGAGCAGGTGACACATGTTCCAGATTCGATTTTGGGCGTGAGACAAATGTCTCACCATAGTTGAGACACGAGGGTTTTCGCAGGAAAACGGATGCGACTCAAGATCGACGGGACAAAAGGGCCCGTTTTCCTCCGTCCACGGAAGATCAAAGGCTGTTACGGATATGGTGCCATTTCAAAACTATGCCGGATTACGGGGCTAAAGTCGGGACCCTCATCCATACCCTCATTTTTTGAAAAACGGCAGGCTGTCTACCTGCGGTTTTGTTTTTGCGATTTTCTGCATGGTCGGAGATTCGCTATCCAGCCCCGTAATCCGTCATAGTTTTGTTCGCGACGGCACAACCGCGCGTTTAAGCGCGGGGCCGGTGGGGCAT
>OBZW01000852.1_pt1 | contig 12841 bp, 13 predicted proteins | sample 1477021 | NCBI WGS metagenome assembly OBZW01 (sample SAMEA2580262, study PRJEB22360) | human gut metagenome | biome: human gut; feature: human-associated habitat; material: faeces | place: Denmark | collected 2008/2010
GATTGCAGAACCTCCCCGCAGCCCCTGTCCCGAACCCCAGCCTCTCCCCGGACACTCCCAGCTGCTTTGCCAGCGCCTCCCTGAGTGCCCGGCACCTGCTGTCAGGATAAGCCCCGACCGAATCCATCGCCCGGCATGCTGCCTCCTTCACCGCCGCACTCGGGCCGAAGGGATTGATATTTGCGGAAAAGTCGGTCATTCCTCTGTATGTATAAATATCCCCGCCATGTATGTAATCCATGGGAACCTCCTTAAATAATATATCGTTTAGAACCAAAACAGGATCAGCAGAACCTTTACTGCGCCTGCCAGAAGAAATGTAAGAACCGCAGTCCCATAGAGCAGTCTGCCCGCTCTCACAATATCCTCCGCCTCTACAGGCCTGAGCGCATCCCCGATGTGTTTTTTCTTATACAGCTTTCCGAAATAACATGCATCCCCTGCCAGCTGTATTTGGAGCGCCCCTGCACACACAGCTTCTGTCTGGGCGGAATTCGGACTTGCATGGTTCATACGGTCCCTCCGGTAGATCCGCCAGGCATTCTTTCCATCCATCCCCAGCATATATGCGGCCGCCGTCATCAGCCAGGCGGACAGCCTTGCCGGGATATAGTTCAGCACATCATCCAGCTTTGCAGCAGTCCTTCCCAGGTACAAATATTTTTCATCTTTATAACCGATCATAGAGTCCATCGTGTTGACCGCTTTATAGAAAAACCCAAGGGGCGCACCCCCGATCATCATAAAGATCAAAGGAGCTGTCACTCCGTCGGAAGTATTCTCCGCTACGGTCTCCACTGCTGCCTTAACTACGCCCGCCTCATCCAGCTGATCCGTATCTCTTCCCACGATCATGGACACGGCTTTGCGGGCTCCCGGAAGGTCTCCTTTTTTGATCTCATCGTACACCTTCCGGCTCTCCTGCTTTAAGGACTTCGCCGCCAGAAGCTGATAGCACCAGAAACTCTCCAATACGAACCGCAGCGCCGGATGAATCCGCCCTGCGGCATACAACAGGATGCATGGTACGATAACGGATACCGCAATCACAAGGATACAGATCACTGTTCCTGCCCAGAGCAATTTTTTTTCATCCCTCCCGCACAGGACGCGCGCCTTTTTTTCCAGCCATGCAATCAAGGCCCCTATCAGCCTCACCGGATGATAAAGCCACACCGGATCTCCGCATATAAAATCTAATATAAATCCTGTCCCACAGGCGATCAGTGACATCATAACTTCTCAATCTCCCCGCTTACTCTGCTGCCTTGGCGCCAGGCTTCTTCATCCAGCTCCACCCGGTATCCTCCGCCGTTTTCCAGCTGCCAGTGATAGAACTCCCTTTTCTCTTTATCAATACAGGACAGCACCGCCATAATCGTGCCGCCGTGTACGACCATGGCCGCCTTTTTCACCTCTTCCGAGATCAGCCGGTCTACGCATTCGTAAAACCCCTCCACACAGCGCTGTCTGAACAGCTTCGGGTCCTCCCCCTCAGGGAAGGGTATAGTTCCATTGGAATCCAGCCATTCCTGATAAGCCGGAATCTCTTTTAGTTCTTCATAGCGTTTCATTTCAAAAAGCCCAAAGTCACATTCCCGCATTTTTTCACAGAGAACAGGGGTTTTATCCGGAAATATACAGGCTGCCGTCTGGATGCATCTTTTCATGGGGCTTATGATTACCTGCTCCACATCCCGGCATGAGTCCTGCCTTTCCCGAATGAGCTGCTCTCTTCCCTTCAGGTCTGCCAGAGGCTCGTCGGTTCTTCCTATATATCTTTTCTCAACATTTCCCGGTGTCTGGAAATGCCGAATCATGATTATCTCCATCCAATCCCTCCTGCCAGAACAATCACGGTAAGCATGGCCAATTCACAGAGCTGCAGGAAGTACCCCGCCAGATCTCCGGTTATGCCTCCGAATTGTTTTTTACATGTATGCCTGTAGTATAGAAATACCAATACCGCTGCCGCCAGAGCTGCCGTTCCCAGCACAGGGCTCAGGATCAGCATCAGCGCGCCCGCCGCAAGAAAACACAGGCTTGTCGCTGCTCGCACGGTCTTTTTCTGGGCCCCATCCTGGAATGTCCTCGCCAGCCCGCTGTTGCGCGCCGCCGGAAAGGTTACGACAGAGAATCCGCTCATAGAGCGGGAAATCACGTATCCGCATGCGATCACCGGCAGCATATCTTTCGTTACTTCACTCCATATCGCGGCATTCCATAGGAAATAACAGCACATGCCGAGAATCGCAAACGCCCCGGAATTAGAGTCCTTCAGAATGGCAAGCTTTTTCTCCCTGTCACCGTAGGAGCTGAGCGCATCCATGGTGTCCATAAAACCGTCCATGTGGATGCCTCCGGTCACCAGAACGGGCAGCAGCGTCATTGCCGCCGCAAACAGAAACGTACCTGCGCCCAAGTCCAGCAGGAGTCCGCCCACTATGACTTCCAAAACGCCAAGCACGCCCCCGACTACCGGGAAAAAACACATCGCATACTTCATATTTTTTTCGTTCCAGTCCACCCGCGGCATCGGAATTTTAGAATACATGGAAAATGCAATCGCGCAGGATTTCAGCAGATACATAAGGTTCCTCTTTTCTTTCTCAGATTACTCCCGATAACATCACTGCCCTGTCTTAGAGTGTGTCTCCGGATTTACTTTATTTTAGTACTTCGTATTTCTCAATATTCGTTTCCTCAAAGGTGCTCATCTGCAGATATACCTGCAGCCCCATCTCCAGGAGCGGAAATACTGCCACCGCGCCGCTTCCTTCCCCAAGGCACATGTCACAGGTCAGAAATGGCGCCAGCCCGAGCGCGTCCAACAGCATCTGTCCGGCCGGTTCCTTAGATACGTGGGAGGGCATCATATAATCCAGCGATGCAGGCACAAGCCTGGCTGCGCACAGTGCTGCAACCGCAGAGATAAAGCCGTCGATCACAACCGGGATATGATAAAGTGCGCCGCCCAGATAGACTCCGGCAAGCCCGGCAATATCCAGGCCTCCGACTTTTGCCATCACATCCATGGCATCGTCCCTGTCCGGCCTGTGTCTGCAGATGGCCTCTTTGATCACACTGATTTTGCGTTCCAGGCCTTCACTGGTCAGCCCGGCCCCTTTGCCAGTCACCTCTTCCACCGGCTTGTCCAGAAGGACTGCTGCCACAGCGCTGCTTGTCGTCGTATTGCCGATTCCCATTTCACCGGTGGCCAGAATATCATATCCCTGCTCTTTGAGTTCTCCCGCGATCCGGATCCCTGTCACCACGGCCTGCCAGGCTTCCTCTCTGCTCATGGCCGGTTCCTGTGCCAGATTTTTCGTGCCGCAGGCCACTTTTCTGTCCGCCCTGGTAACAGAAGGCACATCTGTCACCATCCCGATATCCACAGGAAACAGGTCCGCGCCCGCGACCTCACTCATGATTGCGACGCTTGCCGCTTTTTTCGTAAAATTATCCGCAACGATTGCCGTGACTTCCTGGCCCGTCTGTGTGACCCCCTCCGCCACAACGCCGTTGTCCGCACACATGATAACCAGGCCCCTCTTTTTCAGTTCATACTGGGTGCTTCTTTTCATCCCCGCAATCCGAATGACAGCATCCTCCAGCTTCCCCAGGCTGAACAGGGGCTTTGCCACGGACATCCACCGCTTCCTGGCAGCCTCAGCGCTGGCTTTATCGGCCGGCTCGATCTGCGCCCTCAATTTTTCCAGTGTCATATCATCTTTTTCTGCTGTCATTTCTCAAGGTCTCCTTTTCCTACATTCTTCTATAAAACGGCCGGCAAATGCCTGGTTAGAATAAAAGTGGATATGGGGAAAGCCTGCGAACAGGCTGCCTTCCATGTGAATGCATTCCCACTTTCTTTTTCGATCGGTCTTGACGGCAAGGCAGTCTGTTCCATTGTCTGTACTGTCCCAATAATGAAACTCGTGTCCCCTTATCTTTTCCCCTTTATCCAGATATAGCCCCGCTTTCATGGCTTCCAGCTCTATATAGCCAAAGCGTACCAGGCGCTTTGTCCGGAATGCTTTTCCTGGTATCACTCCCGCCATTCTGCGTGCAGTGCCTTTGTCGTCCTCCATCTCTTCATGCAGATACAGAAATCCACCGCACTCTGCAAGGCAGGGGAGCCCGTCCGCAAGCGCATGTTTTACCGAACTGCGCATGGACGCATTCTTTTCCAGCTGTTCTGTATAAAGCTCGGGATAGCCGCCTCCCAGGATCAGGCCCTGGATGTCATCCGGAAGAGAGCGGTCTCTTAAAGGGCTGAACTGAACCAGCTCACAGCCCGCCTTTTCCAGAAACGCCAGATTATCTTTATAGTAAAAGCAAAATGCTTCATCTCTGGCAACCGCAATCCTGACCGGGGCGCCGTCAGCATCCCGTTCTTTATCCGCTGTTTGCTTCACCCGGGCGGCTTTTGTGTCTGCGGGATGAAACGCCTCTTTGTCACTGTACCAGACTTCCGGCATTCCCCCGGAAAACTGTGCGGCGATCTTCAGCAGACAATCCAGTTCCACAGTCTCTGACAGGATCTTTCCGGCCTCCTCCAGCTGCTCTCTGATCTCCCCGATCTCCTGCGGCGTCACCAGTCCCAAGTGCCTGCTCTCCAGCCCAAACACCGGATTCTCCGGCACATAGCCTATCACAGGGATCGGATACCCCGCCTGCGCCAGGCCGGTTTCGATCATCCGTTTCATCTTTGGATAGAGCATCCCGGATACACGGTTTAACAGGATTCCGCTGATATTGCTGTCCTTACGGAATCCAAGGATCCCCTGAATGACAGGAAGAACAGAAAGTGCCATACCCCTGCACGGGACGACGAGAATGACCGGTGCCTTCAGGATCCGTGCCACATCGTAGGAACTGCCTCTTTCACTGTCCAGCGCCATTCCGTCATAATATCCCATGACCCCTTCTATGACCGTTATGTCTGCCTGTTTTGCATGCTCATGGAATAAGGCCCGCATAACCTGCGGCTCACAGAAAAATAAATCCAGGTTCTCGGATTCAATCCCCAGAACCTCCCGGTGGAACATGGGGTCAATATAATCCGGTCCGCATTTGCATGCGGACACCTTCATCCCCTTCTGTTTCAGGGCCGACATCAGTCCGCAGGAAATCACGGTCTTACCGCTCCCGCTGGAAGCGGCGGCTATCATAAAACTTGGAATCTGCATACCTGCTCTTCTCCTTTTTCCTCTCCGTTACTATCCCTACTGCCGTTTTCCGGTTACTATGCACGATCCATAGGCCGTGAATAGTAACGTTTTCCGGCAGAAATAATGTATACGGGATTTTGTCCCGTCATCATATGGTAAGCCCCCAGTTTCCGGGATTTGGCTGCGGACAGCTGCACGATCTCCGCATCGGGCAGGAGCCCCTCCTCCAGCGCTTCCATGGCCTCTTTTACCGTCTCCAGAGAGATCGCATTCAGCACAATCCGTACATCAGGGTTCTTCTCCAGCACAAGTCTTAAGATGTCTTTCAGATTACCGGAACTGCCACCGATAAATACATGGGTCGGCGGCTCCAGCGCCTCGATTGCTTCCGGTGCCGTTCCCTCCACAATCTGCACATGGTCACAGCAGAACTTCCTGCGGTTTTGGCCGATGAGTTCTACGCCCTCCGGGTTTTTTTCGATGGCATACACCCGAATGCTTCCCGACTGGCAGGCAGCTTCCATGCTGACTGACCCGGTTCCAGCGCCTACGTCATAGAGCACGGCATCCTCCGTAAGCGCAAGTTTTGCGAGGCTGACCGCCCGGATTTCCGATTTTGTCATGGGTACCCTGCCGCGAATATACTCTTCATCTTCCATATGCAGGCAGACCCGCTTATCCGGACTGGGGTTCCGTACATAAGCGGCGGCAAGACCGTCAAGATCCTGCGGTTCCAGCTCTCTGCCCCTCTTATGGAGAATCTCCTCCTCTTCATAGGAGAGATGTTTTCCTATGTAAAATTCGGTCTCACCCAGGCCATAATCACGTATCTTCTCACAGATCTCACGGGCGCTTTCGATTCCTCCGAACAGCAGAAACGTCTTCTCGTGTTTCGCGATCTCATAGATGAAATTCTGTTTTCTTCCGTGTATGCTCACAAGAGCAGCGTCTTCCCAGGAAATCCCCAGTCTTGCCGCCAGATACACCGCGGAAGATATTCCCGGTATCGTATAAACCGGATAATCCGCAAGCTCTTCTTTCAGCTTTCTGGCCCCGCTGTAGAAGCCGGGATCCCCGGAAAGCGCCACCGCCGCCTTCCTGTATTCTCCGTGTGATTTCAGGAAATCGTGGATTTCCTTCGGTTTATAAGAGTGAAATACGGGCTTTCCAAATGACTGCAGGGCATCGGTCATCCGCTGCGCCCCGATAATGCAGTCGCATTCCCGGAATATCTGTTCTGCCTGGGCTGTTAGGGAGTTTCTGTTTCCCATCCCGATTCCGGTGAGATAAATGATCTGTTTTTCTTTACACATTCCGATATCCTCTGGGAGTCACCATCTTCCCGTTCAATTCTTTTGTCTGTTCATTTCCGATAAACACGGTGGTAAACATATCAACCTCCGTATCTCTCAGTTCTCCAAGGGTGAGGATCCTGCAGGCTTCCTCTTCTCTCCCGATATTGCGCACGGTACCGCAGACCGTATCCGGGCTTTTATACTCCAGCATGTAGTCACAGGCCTTCTGCAGGTAGTCCTTACGCTTCCGGCTGGACGGATTGTACAGGCAGATCACAAAGTCCGCCATGGCCGCCGCCTTCAGCCTCTTCTCTATCTTTTCCCATGGCGTCAGCAGATCGCTTAAGCTGATCACTGCAAAATCATGCATCAGAGGCGCTCCCAGTACCGCGGCGCCGCCATTAGCGGCGGTAATCCCCGGCACAATCTCGATCTCCACGTCCGGATACTCCGCACCGGTCTCGTACATCAGGCCAGCCATGCCGTAGATCCCGGCGTCTCCGCTGCACACCATCGCCACGTCCCTGCCCCCTGCCGCCTCTTCCAGCGCCATCTGGCAGCGCTTTACTTCCTGGGTCATGGGGGTGGTCAGATACGTTTTCTCCGGGTATTGCTGTTTAATCAGATCTACATACACCGTATATCCTACGATGACCTTGCATGTATCCAGCGCAGCCCTTGCCTCCAGTGTCATCTGCCTGTCTGCCCCGGGCCCCAGCCCTACCACATATACCTTACTCATTTGTCTTCCCCTCTCTGCTTGCTTTCCGGAATTCCGTAGTAAAAGACGGATTGTAAAGTTCGGATCGGTCATAGCCGCACTCCAGCACATCCCCGACTACAATCAGCGCCGTCTTGGTAATGCCTTCGCTCTCCGCGGTTTTAGCCAGGGTGTCCACTGTACAGCGGCAGACTTTCTGTTCCGGCCAGGTGGCCTTATACACGATAGCCGCCGGTGTATCCTTCTCATATCCCCCCGCCAGCAGTTCTTTTTCCAGTTCCGCAAGCATCCCCGTGCTCAGGAATATGACCATGGTTGCATGGTGTGCGGCGAAGCTCCTGATGGACTCTTTCTCCGGCACCGGTGTCCTGCCGGCCATTCTGGTAATTATCACGGACTGGGATATCCCGGGAAGGGTATACTCTGCCTCCAGCGCCGCAGCGGCTCCGCAGAATGAACTGACTCCCGGGCAGACTTCATAGTCAATGCCTTCTTGTTTCAATGCGTCCATCTGTTCCTTGATCGCGCCGTACAGACACGGGTCTCCTGTGTGAAGACGTACCACCCTCTTGTGATTTTTCTCTCCCCGGATCATGACGTCCAGCACTTCCTCCAGCGTCATTAACGCACTGTTATGCACTTCACAGCCATCTTTTCTAACCTCCAGTAATGCGGGATTTACAAGGGACCCTGCATATACAATGATGTCAGCCTCCTGCAGATACTTCTGTCCACGCACGGTAATCAGATCTGCTGCTCCGGCTCCTGCCCCAACAAATGCAATCATCTACTTTTCCTCCTTTAATATGATCAGTGAATAATAACTCGCCTCATCCGGAATGTCCTCCGCCTGGCAGTAGATCTTCTCTCCGGGCATCCCGCAGTTCTCCACCATCTGAACCCGGAGCTTCTTCTCTTTCACTGCCTGTTTTACGTAAGGCATCTTTTTTCCGGCCTTCATCAAGACCTTGGTTCCCGGCATCTCCAGGCTTTCCTCGATCCCATAGGACGCCGGAATAATATGTAATTCGTCCCTGTTTTCCACGAGGCCGGAATCCATTCTGGCCGCTGCCGCGCAGAAAGAAGTGATGCCGGGCACCAGGCTGGTCCTGCATCCCCGTTCTTTCAAACGCTTGTGGACATAGAGACAGGTGGAGTATACACTGGGATCCCCCAGCGTAATAAATGCCACATTTCTGCCCGAACGCAGGACTTCTTCTGTCTTATCCGCGCATTTGTCATGAATCTCTTTCAGCTGTGTCTTTTCCTTCATCATCGGCATGGGAAGGAACAGCTTTGCTTTACGGGCGATCTCCGGGATCACGGGCAGGACAATCTGCCACGCTACACATTTTTCAAGGTAAACAGGCATTCTGCTCTCAGTGCCCGCCTCCTCGTATACCGCGTCCTTCAGCTCCGGACTTGAGACCGCAATGGCAACGACCTCACATTCTTTTATGGTGTTCACCGCCTTCAGCGTCATCAGCTCCGGGTCTCCCGGTCCCACACCTACTGCATACATCATTCCGCAGTTTACTGCGGATCCGTCCGTAGGGCATGAATTACGGAGTGCCCTTTGGGTATACATTATTCCTTCGCTCATACCTGCTCCCTTCTGATCTGTTCCAATAATTCTTCTGCATTTTTCGTTTTCCCAAGAATTCCTTCTTCTTTGGAAAATACGACCGCCCCGATTGTCAACGTATCTCCCGCGCGCTGTCTCAGATGAAATTCAATCCGTCTGATTACCGTCTCCATTACAGGGCGCAGTAACTTTCGTTCTTTCAAATAATCCAGGGCTTCCGTTGTCGTAATGCAGTCCATGATTTTCTCTGCATCCGCCGCTGAGGCGCCTGCCATTGCCGCATGGGAGGCGAGCACTTCCATCCGGCAGTCCGCCTGGCGGGAATGGGTATTCATAACCCCGGCTGCCAGTTTGACCAGTTTGCCCACATGGCCGATCAGCAGAATGCCTTTCATTCCCAGACTCACCGCATCATCGATGGTCTCGCCGATATAGTTACTGCATTTTACGGCCAGGCTGCCGTCATATTTTAAAGTCTCTGTCAGAAAATCGCTCCCATAATTGCCTGGCACCACATAACACCAGTCATGTCCATTCTCCTTCAATACTTTCATTTCCAGAAAAATCGTATCCGTGAGGGCCTTTTCACTCATCGGCTCTACAATCCCGCTCGTGCCGAGCACTGAGATGCCGCCTTCGATCCCCAATCTGGGGTTAAATGTCTTCGAAGCCAGTTTTCTGCCCTCGGGAATCGTGATTACAATCTCCAGCCCTTTGCTGTAGCCGAACCTCTCCCTTTGCTCCTCGACCGCTCCCAAAATCATCTGCCTGGGAACTCTGTTGATTGCGGCCTCTCCGATCTCCTGCTGAAGCCCTTTCTTTGTGACTCTTCCGACCCCTTCTCCCCCATCCAGGCAAAGGGATTCATCCGCGGTCTTTTTCACTTCTGCATAAATATAGATACCATCCGTAATATCCGGATCGTCCCCGCTATCCTTCTGGACAGCACAGCGGACCCGGTCCGGGCCAATGTCTATCTGCTCGATGTCCAGATACAATGTGATGCCTTTCGGAGTCAACAGGGATACCTGTGTGATGACTTCTTTTGAAAGGAGCATGTACGCGGCGGCTTTGGCTGGCGCACAGCTGCCGGTGGTATAGCCCGAGCGCAGCTGCTTTTGGTTTTTCCATACTGTCTCTGCCTGCGTCCTGCCTTTTGGCAGCTGTTTTTCCATGGTCTTTCTCCTCTCTCTGTTACATAGCGGCTTCAATATGTTCAACAAAGATATTGCGGATTCCCTTCATCTCGCCCAGCCCCCGGATCAGTGCCTTCACTTCATAGCCGGCGTCCTCCAGTTCTGCCTTCCAGGAATCGTCTTCCCCCGCCATATCGTTCTTCGCATGGTCACCTGCCACCACCATAAACGGCATCAGCGTTACCTTGCGGATTCCGGAGATTTCCAGTTTCGTCATGACGTTCCTCAGATCTGGAAAACCTTCTACCGTGCCCACCAGCACCTGATTGTAGCCAAGTGAGTGGAAGGTATACTCCAGGGTCGGGTATGCTGAATTCGCATGATGGTCTGTGCCGTGCCCCATCAGGATCAGTGCCTCGCCCTCCTCCAGGGTAACCTCCGCCATCATGGCATGAATGGATTTCTTATAGTCATCCACACTGGTAAGAAGCGGATTTCCCACGCGTATCCTGCGGAATCTGTCTGTGTAATCCATCACGTCCCTGAGCATTCTGTCGTTCTCTATCCCGTTGATAATATGGGTCGGCTGTACAATAACCTGCTCGATGCCGTCCTCTGCCATCTGTTCCATGGCTTCTTTGACATTCGCTACGAATAAATTTTCCTTTTTCTGCAGTTTGTTCTTAATCATTTTGCTGGTAAATGCGCGATAGATTCTATAATCCGGAAATGACTCTCCGATCTGCTTTTCAATCGCCGTTATGTTTTTCTCCAGAGTGTCCAGATGGCTCGTCCCAAAACTCACGACAAGTATGGCCTTCTTTCCTGTTATCTTATCCATTTTCTGCTCTCTCTTTCCTATTAATTTCTGATATCGGCCTTCACCGCCTCTTATGCCTTGGAGGAGGCCTCTATATAATATTCCAGTTCTCTTATATTCACAGGCGGCTTCAGTCCGCCTCCCAGTATCCCTTTTTTCTGGAGCCGTGCAAACAGCTTTAATACGGCGGGGTCTTCCCGGTTGGTCATGGCCCGCGCCTCCTGATCCGTACACACTGTGACGGGATCCGCATGCCGCAGTACTCTTCCCTCATGCATCAGCACGATCTCATCAGCCCAGGACAGTGCGTAATCGATATCGTGCGTAGCCATCAGTATCGTAATTCCTTCTTCCGCCAGCCCATCTACGATCTGATTGACGATCTTTGTATGTTTTGCGTCCAGCGCGGCCGCCGGTTCGTCCAGTATGATGACTTCCGGATGCATCACCAGGATGTCGGCGATGGAAACCTGCTTTTTCTGTCCTCCGCTCAGGGCATGGGCCGGGCGATCCCGGAAGGGCGTTATCTCAAGATGGCCGATCACCTGGTCCACTTCCTGTCTTGCTTTCTCTTCCGCTACACCCATGTTCAGGATTCCAAAGGAAATCTCCTGGTACACGCTTGCCGAAAACAGCTGATTATCCGGATCCTGAAAGACAATGCCGACCCTGCTTCTAAGATCCAGCAATCCCTTTTTGGAGTAATCCACCGGCTTCCCTTCAAATAGAACCATTCCCTCATCCGGCTTATATATCCCATTGCAGCATAGAAAAAAAGTGGACTTTCCGCAGCCGTTTGCACCCATGAATGCCACCTTTTTCCCCCTTTTTATTTTCAGGCTCACGCCGTTTAGGGAGTGCGGGCCTCCTTCTTCATATGCGTAGTGGACATCTCTCGCCTCTATTATGACATCCTTTTCCTCTGTATTCATAAGAATCTCCTCCATATTGTCAATGCAAGCAGGATCACTTCAAACACTGTGATTGCAGCGACCTCCTTTTTTCTGGCCGGATGATGTTCCGCAAGTACTCTGATCCTGCCGTCGTAGCACCTGGATTCCATGGCGTCATACAATGCATTGGATCTCTTAAATGCGCGGAGCAGCAGGCCCGCCCCCATCTTTCCGAAGGAACTCACCGAGGTTCGCAGATCTTTGTTGCCCAGCCTGGACTTCTGTGACACCATCATGGCGGAAGCAGTCTCCATGAGCACAAAGATGAACCGGTAGATCAGAAGCATGAGTTCCGTCAATATCTCGGGGCAGTGCAGTTTTGCCAGCACGTCCAGAATATCTGTCATTGTCGTATTGAGAGATAAAAAGTACAGGCAGGACACACTCGCCATGGCTGTCGCAATCAGCTGTATCCCGAATAGAAGGGAATGAAAACTCCCTGTGATAAAAAAGCTGCCCACTGGAATTGCATAAGCATCCAGTGGGACTTTTGAGATATTGACTATAATCGCAAGTGTACTCAATATCAGGAATGTAAAAGGCACCGCCAGCAGCTTTGCGTATTGCCCCGCCGCTATGCGTCCTTTTTTCACGGTCAGGTATGTATTGACTGCAAACGCCACGCCTGCAACGATGAGTGAGCGGCTGACTACACAGAACAGCAGAGTTATCATGGAAAATGCAAACTTTTCAGCCGCATTTACATATCTTAATCTGGAGCGATAACAGAGCTTATCTACTACAATCATGCCGCCCTCCTTCCCGGAATCTTATTCCTCTTTATTCCATCTTTTTCTGCCATTTTTTTCTTTCTACGAATCGTCCCATCACAAAAGCGATGATGCCAACCCCGATCCCTGTCTGGATACAAAAGATCAGGCTTTCTACCTCGCCAGGCAGTTCGCCGCCCAGCGCAGTCTCCAACACCGGTGTAAACCATGGGGTGTATTCTCCCTGAATCTCTTCTATCATGACACTCCCTGCGTCATCAGAACCGCCGAACTCAGCGCCTTTCTTCGCGAACAGGGGCACAATTGCAATTAATACAGCTGCGATCAGAAGAATAATGACTGTTTTTGTATTTTTACTCATCCTATTTTGCCTTGTATGATATTGAGGAAGATCAATATCACATCTTTCCTTTCTTTTTAATATCG
>OBZW01000857.1_pt1 | contig 12750 bp, 11 predicted proteins | sample 1477021 | NCBI WGS metagenome assembly OBZW01 (sample SAMEA2580262, study PRJEB22360) | human gut metagenome | biome: human gut; feature: human-associated habitat; material: faeces | place: Denmark | collected 2008/2010
GAGCGGCAACAGGTGAATAACTTACACGCATGTCCGGATTCACGCAAATCAAGGCGCACAAAAACCCCAGGAATCGTTGCAATCACACGGTTCCCTCGGCGTGTCGCAAACAGCCTATTTGCGCTGTTCTGATATCAGAATAATCCGTTTTGCATTGCCGATGCGTAACAAATTCATGTGTTCATCGGCGTGTTGCAAGAATTCGATTGCGTGACCATCCAGGTTCACCTTCTCGCAACCGGTCATCGCATATGCAAAAAGGGACTTCCCTTTACGGGAAGTCCCTTTCAGTAGCTATTGAAGCTCGCTAGCTTCAGGCCAGGGTGTTCGGGTCAACCGGAACGCCCGGGTTCATCGTGGAGGTGATGGTTGCCTTGGTCAGGTAACGGCCCTTCACGGTGGACGGCTTCAGACGCTTGACTTCGTCGGCCACAGCCTTGAAGTTCTCGTCCAGAGCGGACTCATCGAAGCTCATCTTGCCGATGAGGAAGCTCAGGTTGCCGTTCTTGTCGACACGGAACTCGATCTTGCCGCCCTTGATGTCCTTGACAGCCTTGGTGACATCCATGGTCACGGTGCCGGTCTTGGGGTTCGGCATCAGGCCACGCGGACCGAGCACACGGCCCAGACGGCCGACCTTGCCCATCATGTCCGGAGTAGCAACCACGGCGTCGAAGTCGAGGAAGCCGCCCTGAACCTTTGCGATCAGGTCGTCATCACCGACGATGTCGGCGCCAGCCTCGGTAGCCTCGGTAGCCTTCGGGCCACGGGCGAACACGAGGACCTTGGCGGTCTTACCAGTGCCGTGAGGCAGGTTGACGGTACCACGCACGAGCTGGTCGGCCTTACGCGGGTCAACGCTCAGACGGAACACAGCCTCGACGGTCTGGTCGAAGTTGTAGGAGGGCATGCTCTTGAGCAGAGCGATGGCCTCGTTGGCGGTGTAGAGGTTGTTGCGATCGACGCGCTCAGCGGCTTCGCGGTACTTCTTGGAACGCTTTACCATCTGTCCTTCTCCTTATCAGTCCGTAACCGTGATGCCCATCGAGCGAGCGGTGCCCTCGATGATCTTCATGCCGGCCTCGATATCGCGAGCAGACAGATCTTCCATCTTGATCTCGGCGATTTCGCGAACCTGCGCCTTGGTGACAGAGCCGACCTTGTGGGTCAGCGGGTTCTCGGTGCCCTTCTCAACGCCAGCGGCCTTCTTCAGCAGAGCTGCAGCCGGCGGGGTCTTGAGCACGAAGGTGAAGGAACGATCTTCGTAAACGGTGATCTCGACAGGGATGACCTGACCCATCTTGTCCTGCGTCTGGGCATTGTATGCCTTGCAGAAGTCCATGATGTTCACGCCATGCGAACCCAGAGCCGGGCCCAGCGGCGGGGCCGGGTTGGCCTTGCCAGCCTGGATCTGGAGCTTGATCAGCGCCGAGACTTTCTTCTTGGGAGCCATATTATGGTTCTTCTTTCTATAACGCGGTTCGAATGGTCGCCGTCCTCAGGTTCGGCTGTCTGCCATCATGCTCGGTCTTGACTCATTATTTATCCGTGCATGCTGTAGGCAATCGGCCTGTGGTCGGTCTCCTCCCGCAACTTATATTGCTGTGCTGTGCTAGCGAGTCTCCTCTCCAGACACAAGCTTTCCTATTATGCAAATCCACCCGGACAACACAAAAAGCCCGACCACGATGGTCGGGCTCTGCAAAGTTTGGGAGTTAATCTAGCTTCTGAACCTGGTGGAAGCCAAGCTCCACCGGCGTATCACGGCCGAAGATGGACACGAGCACGGTGAGCTTCTGAGTGGTGGGCTCCACGTCGGAAACAACGGCGGCCATGGTGGCGAAAGGCCCATCGGTGACGGTGACCTGATCGCCAACGGCGTAGGAGACCTCGACCCTGCGCTTCTTGGCGGCGGCGGGCTTGTCGCCGGCGGCCTTGAGTGCCTCGGAAGCAATCATCGGAGCCATCATCGCCACGACTTCCTTGCGGGAGAGCGGCGCCGGATCCTTGGTCGGGCCAACGAAGCCGGTCACGCCTTCGGTCTCACGAACGATACGGCGGGCGTTCTCATCCGGCCACATACGAATCAGCACGTAGCCAGGAACACGCACGCGGGTGATGACCTTCTTGCCCTTCTCGGTGTGCTTCTCGACTTCTTCCATCGGCACCTCGACCTGGAAGATCTGGTCTTCCATGCCGAAGGAGGCGACGCGGGACTCGATGTTGGTCTTCACGCGCTTCTCGTAGCCGGAGTAGGTGTGCAGCACGTACCACTTGCCATCAAGGGAACGCAGGGACTTGGAGAATTCGTCAACGGCCTGCTGACCGGCATCGGTCTCCTCGGCCTGCTCGGATTCGTTGACTTCTTCCTCGTCCTCATCCAGAGAAACGGTCTCGGTCTGAGTGGAAGCAACGGGAGCGGATTCAGTCGCCGCCGGAGCGTCGGACTCAACATCTGCATTGTCGACGGATGCGTCAGATTCTGCGGAAAGGTCAGCGACCGGTTCGACCGGGGCAGCTGCCTCATCGGCAGCAGCTTCGGAAGCCTCGACAACAGGCTCCTCAGCCGGGACGGCGTCGAGGTTCTCGAGATTCAGTTCATCACTCATGCGTTGTTATTCACCTTAGGTTGTGCGGATCAGCCGAACACCCACAGCGTGGCCTTGCCTAGACCGAAGTCCATGCCAGTCACGAGGGCCATCAGCAGCAGCACGAAGATGAATACGGCCAGAGACCAGAAGAACAGTTCCTTGGCGGTAGGGGTCACGACCTTGCGAAGCTCGTCGATGATCTGCTTGATGAACAGACCGATACGCATGAAGACATTCGGCTTGACTGCCTTTTCACTCTTGCTCGTCTTAGCCATTCCGTACCTCGCGTCAGCTGCTTGATTATTAGAAACTTGGCAGGGAAGGCGGGACTCGAACCCACAACCTACGGTTTTGGAGACCGTTGCGCTACCAATTGCGCCACTTCCCTAGGTGAAAATCCACCTCGGCGTGCGTTCCGTAGAGAACGCTTCGCCACGGCGAAACCGCCAAGTCGTTATAGTAACGGCTCCGGTGGATTATCGCAAATCGCGTGTCGCGCGCGTGGCACGCGACTCTTCTCAGTTAGCCCATTCCTTGAATCGACGCATGCCTTCGGCTAGGTCTTCGTCAGCCAGTGCGTAGGAGAAACGCAGGTAACCGGGAGCACCAAAGGCCTCGCCGGGGACGGCGGCCACGTGGGCCTCATCCAACAGTGCGGCGGCAAAGTCAGCGGACGTATCGGACACTGTGCCCTTGGGACCCAGCGGCTTGCCAAGCAAAGCGGTGATGTCCGCAAAAGCGTAGAACGCGCCGGTCGGAGTCGGGCAGTTGACGCCCTCGATATCGTTCAAGGCGGTCACAATCGCACGGCGGCGCGCGTCGAAGGCCTTACGCATCTCGTGCACCTCATCCAGCGGGCCGGCCACAGCAGCCAAAGCAGCACGCTGGGAGATGTTGGCCACATTGGAGGTCATATGACCCTGCAGCTTGGCGGCGGCCTTGGCCACCTCAAGCGGAGCGACCATCCAGCCGACACGCCAGCCCGGCATCGCATAGGTCTTGGCCACGCCGTTCAGCACCAGCAACTGCCCGCGGCATTCCGGCACGGCGGCACCGATGTAGGTGGTGTGCGCATCGTCATAGTTCAGGTGCTCGTAGATCTCGTCGGAGATAACCCAAATGTGGTGCTCGACGGCCCAACGACCGATCGCTTCCACGGTTTCCGGCTTCCAGACGGCTCCGGTCGGGTTGTTCGGGGAGTTGACGATGATTGCCTTCGTATGCTCGGTACGGGCCGCTTCCAGCGCCTCAAGCGAGGGCTCGAAGTTCACGTCGGCACCGGCGAATACTTCGACCGGCACACCACCGGCAAGCTTCACAGCCTCGGGGTAGCTGGTCCAGTACGGAGCGGGAATGATGACCTCATCGCCATCGTTGAGCAAGATCTGGAAGGATTCATACACGGCCTGCTTGCCGCCGTTGGTCACCACGACCTGATCGGCATTGACCTCATAGCCGGAATCGCGCAGCATCTTAGCCGCAATCGCTTCGCGCAGCTCGGGCAGGCCCGGCGTAGGCGTGTACTTGTAATTCTTCGGGTCAAGGCAGGCATCTGCCGCAGCCTTGACCACGTTTGCGGGGGTCGGGAAATTCGGTTCACCTGCGCCGAAGCCGACAACGTCAAGTCCGGCGGCCTTCATGGCCTTGGCCTTGGAATCGACGGCGAGCGTAGCGCTCGGTGCCACAGTGTTGATACGGTCGGAAAGAGTCTGCCATTGCGCCATAGTCATGGCTCCCATGCTAAACCTACAGCACGAAAAATCGCCAGAGCCGCACTATGGTGATGGAATCTGTCGTGTGACAGATTCCATCAGTCACACGAGCACGAGATTGTCGCGATGAACCAGTGGGTGGGCGTACTGGGGGCCGAGGAAACGCTTGAGTTGGGCGGTGTTACGCCCGAGCATCTGCGGAATTTCTTCGGAATCGAAGCCGGCGAGGCCTCGGGCCAGGTGTTCACCGCTTTCGGCATCGATCCAGACCGGATCGCCGGCGGAAAAATCGCCATGTACTTCGAGCGCGCCGGCCGCCAGCAGCGAGGCACGCCCGCCGCGAATCGCCTGGCCGGCACCCGCATCGACCACAATCGTGCCGCGCGGGTCGGCGGCGAAGCCGACCCCCAGACCGCGTGAGGACACCCGGCCGCCCTCGGAAGCCGATCCACAGACGGCGTGAGGAGCCGCGGGCCTTAACCGGTGCGAACACGGTGCCCACCGGATCGCCCATCATCGCAGGGCCCGCGTTCGAGGCGCAGGTGAGTACCGTGGGGATGCCCGAGACGGCCGCCACGCGCGCGGCCTCGAGTTTGGTGACCATGCCGCCGGTGCCGACCTTGGAGCCGGAGCCGGAGACTTGGATGTCGCCCAGCGCATCAATCACGTTGGGCACATATTCCACACGGCGGGAGCCGGGCTGCGAGGGCGGCGCAGTGTACAGCGCGTCCACGTCGGTCAGTAGCACCAAGGCTTCGGCCCGCACCAGGTTGGCCACCAACGCGGAGAGTCGATCGTTGTCGCCGAAGCGAATCTCGTTCGAGGCCAACGAATCGTTTTCGTTGATGATCGGCACCACGCCGAGGTCAAGCAGACGGTCCAGCGTGCGTTCCACATTGCGGTACTGGGTGGCACGAATCGTATCTTCGGCAGTGATCAGAATCTGGCCGACGCGAATACCGAATCGACCGAACGCAGTCTCGTAGCGGGCCATCAGTAGCCCTTGGCCGACGGCTGCGGTGGCCTGCTGAGTGGCCACGTCCACCGGCCGCGAGTCAAAGCCCAGAGGCCCGAAACCGGCGGCGATAGCACCGGACGAGACCAGCACCACACGTCCGCCCATCAATCGGACCTGAGCCAAGGCCGCGGCCAACGCGTCGAGCTTGTCCGGGTCGAGGTGACCGCTCGGCTGGGTCAGCGAGCTGGAGCCGACTTTCACGACAATGGTTCCGGCTGCGGCGATCATGCGCCGCACCTCGGCCTGACTCGGAGTGCTCATTTATTCCTCGGTTTCACCATCTTCGCTGGACTCACCGTGGCCGAACAGGCTGGTTTCGTCATGGCGATCGTCGTCAACGGTCGGGTCGGCCCAGTGGCCGGCCTTGCGTTCGGCCATCATCGCGTCGCGCACGGCGGCACGGGCGTCCATCATCTCGTGGTATTGGGCACGACGTTCGGCGTTGGAGCGGCGGTGCGTGCGCGGGTCCAGCTCTTCGAGACGCAGATCCTTGCCTCGGGCACCGAGGTTGGAGCCGTCGAGCATTTCGGCACCAGCGGAGATGGTCGGATCCCAATCGAATTCGACCATACGGGCACCACGACCGATGCGCACTTCGTCGCCGGGGTGAGCACCCTTGCGGCGCAGCTCGTCCTCCACGCCCAGCTTGGCCAAGCGGTCAGCCAGGTAGCCCACGGCCTCGTCGTTGTCGAAGTTGGTCTGCATGACCCAGCGCTCCGGCTTGACGCCACGCACCTCGAAGAACACTTCGCCATTGCCGAGTTCGCGGCGCTCGACCGTGAACTCAAGCGCACTGCCGCCCTCGTCAGCACGACGCGGACGGCGGCCCTTGGTCTCCAATGGCTTGATGACCACGCGAGCCTCCTCTTCGGCCTGCTCGCGGTTGGCCACTTCCTCACGCATCTCGTGCACCAGCGCAGACAACGCGAAGTTGAGCTCCTTTAGACCCTCGTGCGAGGCAGTGGAGATCTCAAAGACCTTCAGCCCGAGTTTCTCGAACTCCGGACGCACGAACTCAGCCAATTCCTTGGCCTCGGGCACATCGATCTTGTTCAGAATCACGATGCGCGGGCGTTCGGGAATCGGGATGGCACCCAACGGCAGCTCGAGCTTGTCGGCGTAGAGCGCCAACTCGTTTTCCAGCGCGTGGTAGTCGGACATCGGGTCGCGGTCCGGTTCAAGCGTGGCGCAATCGATCACATGGGCGATGATTTCGGTACGTTCGATGTGGCGCAGGAACTCCAGTCCCAGGCCCTTGCCTTCGGAGGCGCCCGGAATCAGGCCCGGCACGTCGGCGATGGTGTATCGAGAGTCGCCGGCGATAACGACGCCGAGATTCGGCACCAGCGTGGTGAACGGGTAGTCGGCGATCTTCGGCTTGGCGGAACTCATCGCCGCAATCAGGGACGACTTTCCGGCCGAGGGGAAACCGACCAACGCCACGTCGGCGATGGACTTCAATTCCAAAATCACGTCGCGCTCTTCACCGAGTTCGCCGAGCAGGGCGAAGCCGGGGGCGCGGCGGGTCTTGTTAGCCAGGGCGATGTTGCCGAGGCCGCCGGCACCGCCTTGGGCGACGACGCAGCGGTCGCCCTCGTGGCGCAGGTCGGCGAGCTGCGCGCCGGGATGCTTGGCTTTGCCCTGTTCGCCGCGCGCCTCAAAGACGACGGTGCCGCAGGGCACGGGCAGAATCAGGTCCTCGCCCTTGGAGCCGTCCTTATTGTCGCCCAAACCCATGGTGCCGCTGCCGGCGACACGATGCGGCATGAAACGATAGTCGAGCAGGCTGGTGGCGTTACGGTCGGCCACGAACACCACGGAACCACCGTCGCCGCCATTGCCACCGTTCGGGCCGGCCAACGGCTTGTATTTCTCACGACGGATGCCGGCCGAACCGTTGCCCCCATCGCCGCCCTTGACATGGACGGTTACTCGATCCACAAAATCACTCATATTGATTACCTTACAAAAAAGCCGCGTCCTTACGGGCGCGGCTTGAAAAAAGCTTGACGCTATATCGCTCAGGCGATGACGTCGACAACCTTGCGGTCGCGACGCACACCGAACTTCACGGAGCCATCGGTGAGGGCGAACAGCGTGTGATCCTTGCCCATGCCGACGTTGTGGCCCGGGTGGAAGTTGGTGCCACGCTGGCGAACGATGATGTTGCCGGCCACGACGGCTTCGCCGCCGAACTTCTTCACGCCGAGGTATTGCGGGTTAGAATCGCGACCGTTGCGAGAGCTGGACGCACCCTTCTTATGTGCCATGATTCATGGTCCTTTCTATAACTCAGGCAATCGCCGTGATCTTGACGATAGTCAGCTTCTGGCGATGACCCTTACGGCGAGCAACACCAGTCTTGTTCTTGTACTTCTGGATGCTAATCTTCGGGCCCTTGGCTTCGTCGTTCACAACCTCAGCCTTGACGGACACCTTGGCCAGATCGGCGGCGGCAAGGGTGACCTTGTCACCATCGACAACGAGGGAGACCGGGAATTCCACGGTATCGCCCTTCTTAGCGTCGAGACGGTTCACGAGGATGACGTCGCCAACCTCGACCTTTTCCTGATGGCCACCGGCCTTCACAATCGCGTACATTATCGTTCCTTTTATGTTTTGGAAAGCTACCTTGCCTAACACGCACCGAGCTTGCGGTCAGACACCGAGTTTCGAATCTACACCACCATGCGGACTAAATCAAATGATTTTTGCCCGCGTGTCAAGCACGACACACCTGTTACTCTTCCGCTTACTCTTCCGCCGTGTTGTTGGCAGCGACGGCAGCGGCGGCAATCTGAGCCAGTTTGGCTTTGACGTCGGCGCTGGAACCAGCCGGTTCGGGAGCGGGAGCGGTGCCGCGACCGTGCTTGTTGGTTTTGACGAACGGGTCGCCACCGCGAAGCGCGTAGGGATCGTCGTAGTCGGCCGAAACGGTCGGCTGATCATGCAGGATGAAACCACGGCCCTTGCAGGTCGGGCATTCCTCGGAGAACGCCTCGACCAGACCCTGGCCGATGCGCTTGCGGGTCATCTGCACCAAACCGAGCGAGGTGACTTCGGCCACCTGATGCTTGGTGCGGTCGCGTGCCAAGCATTCGACCAAGCGGCGCAGCACCAGATCGCGGTTGGCGGGCATGACCATATCCACATAGTCGATCATCACCATGCCACCGATATCGCGCAGGCGCAGCTGGCGGGCGATCTCTTCAGACGCCTCCAGGTTGCAACGCGTCACCGTTTCTTCCAAGGACTTGCCCTTGCCGATAAAGCGGCCGGTGTTCACGTCAATGGTGGTCATGGCTTCGGTGCGATCGATGACAATCGAGCCGCCGGACGGCAGGTAGACCTGACGCTCCATGCCCTTACGCAGCTGGGAGTCGATGGACCACTTGTCGAACACGTCCTTGCCTTCATGCTCGGCCGGGTCCCACTTCTCCAGCTTGTCCTTCAAGTCGGGGGCCATGGTGTCAAGGTATTCCTCGATACGGTCGTAGACCTTGTCACCTTCCACGATGAGCTTGCTGAAGTCGTCGTTGAAGATGTCGCGCACCACGCGGATGGCCACGTCGGGCTCGCCCTGCAGGAGCTTCGGGCGCTTGCCGTGCCAGAATTCCTCGCGCTTGGCGTTGATGCGCTCCCACTGGCGGACCAGTGATTCGAGATCCTTGACGATGGCGTCTTCGGATGCGCCCTCGGCTGCGGTACGGATGATCACGCCCATGTCTTTCGGGGCGATCTTGGAGACGATGTTCTTCAGACGGCTGCGTTCGCGCTCCGAAAGCTTGCGGCTCACGCCGGTCATGCCGCCGGATGGCACGAGCACCAGGAAGCGGCCGGCGAGCGTGACCTGAGAGGTCAGGCGGGCACCCTTGTGGCCGATCGGGTCCTTAGTGACCTGCACGAGCACCGGGTCGCCGGACTTGAACGCCAGCTCGATGCGGCGCGGCTGGCCTTCGAGACGAGCGGCATCCCAGTTGACCTCGCCGGCGTAGAGCACGCCGTTGCGGGCCTGGCCGATGTCCACAAATGCGGCCTCCATGCTGGGCAGCACGTTCTGCACGCGGCCAAGGTAGATGTTGCCGACGGTCTGTACTTCCTGAATGTCGGAGACGTAATGCTCGACCAGAACATTGTCTTCCACCACGGAAATCTGGGTGTGATGTTCCTTCTCACGCACCACCATCAGGCGGTCCACGTTCTCGCGGCGTGCGAGGAAGTCCTGTTCCATGAGCTGGCTCTGGCGGCTGCGCTCACGGCGGTTGTCACGGCGGCGCTGCTTCTTGGCCTCGAGACGAGTGGAGCCCTCCACATCAGTGATCTCGTCGATGTACTGCTGCTTGCGGGAGCGTCGGACCAGCGGCTGTTCGCTGTTCTGACTCTGGTCGTCGGTGCCCTCGCCGTTCTTGCCGCCACGACGGCGACGGCGACGGCGAGTAACGGTCTGCTCCTCATCGTCCTCATCGCGATCACGGTCATGATCATCGCGATCGTCACGACGGCGGGAACGCGTATCTTCGGCATCGTTCTCGGCGGTATCGTGCTCGCCGTTGGCACCGGTTTCGCCGCGTGAGCCGCGACGGCGGCGACGGCGCGAACGGGTGCGGGTGACGTCGGATTCTTCGTCGCCCTCCTCTTCGGCAATCGGCGAGTAGGCGATATCGTCCAGCTCGAGGTCTTCCTCAATCTGCTCGACTTCGGCGGCTGCACGGCGCTCCTGGGCGTTCAGGCGGCGGGAGCGACGGGAACGGCGAGAGTCGGAAGCGTCATCGGAATCGAAATCATCATGGTCCGTGTTGGCGCTGGCATTGGCGTCACCGGCGGCAGCGTTGCGGGAAGCGTCACGAGACGCATCACGGTCGGCGGCATTGCGGCCACGATCGTCACGGTCGTCACGGCGGCGGCTGCGCGGCTGCGCGTCGTCATCATCGTGGCTGCGCGAGCGGCGGGAGCGACGCGACGGACGTTCGTCGTCGTCAACATCGTCATCACGAGTGTCAGCGGTATCGTGCGCATCCACAGCGGCGGGCAGTACCGGTTCCTGGAAGAGCAGGGACGTCATCGGCTTGCCGCGACGCACGGCCTCGTGGCCAGAGGGCAGGGATTCGACCGCGTCGAACAGGCGCTCATCCGGGGTGTCCTCGTGCGTATCCGCAACTGCACGACGAGAACGACGGCGAACCGGACGGTCCTCGTCATCATCATCCATGTCCATAGACGCACGGCGAGAGCGGGAGCGAACCGGCCGATTCTCGTAGTCATCATCGTCGGACTGGCGGGAGCGAGAGCGGCGGCGAACCGGGCGGTCCTCGTCGTAATCGTCATCGTCCACAACCGAACGGCGGCGGGAACGTGGGGCGTCATCGTCATCGAAATCATCGGCACTGACAGTGCGGCGCGAACGACGAGGACGATCATCCTCGCTATCCGAGTCGGCCACTGCGGAAGCGGCGCGGCGCGAACGGCGGCGGTTTGGACGTTCGGCGGAATCCTGGGAATCGCTGGATTCATCGGAATCGCTGGAATCGGCTGACTTGGAATCGGCCGCAGTGCCGGCATCGGGAAGCGCGGGGGCTTCGAACAGCGGGGCGCGTTCCTGCACTTGCAGTTCCAGAGAAGCGCCGGCAGCACCGGTGCCGCGGACCACGCGGCGGCCGCCACGACGACGGCGAACAGGTTCGGCGGGCTGGGAGGCGGCGGCAGGCGCAGCGTTCACGGCTGCAGCCGAATCGGCCTTGGGTACGGTTGAATTATCGGTTCCGTCGTTGACGAAACCTTCACGGTTGTCAGTGGGCACAATGCTCCTCGCGGCGCGCTGCATCACGACGCCTATTTCCAGGCCTATACGCTTGTCTCACACCACGCTCTCACCGTGGCCGCACGAAAACGCGCCGCGTAAAGGCAACTTCGTCTCAAGTCTGTCCTGCGGGTGGCGGACACCGGCGCTTGCGTTGTCTCATTCTCAAGAGCCGCAAGGGGATCGACGCCATCTCGCACGCTGATGGTTATGCAGAACCACCATCCTTTAGTATGCCACATATTTTGTGCGGGCGTGGCCCGGCGAGGCTGACGTTCTCTCGGCTCCCCTCCCCCGCGGTGACAGCTCCCCTCAGGGAGGGGAGCTAGAGAGGTGTCAGACCAGCCAGTCGGTAAGGATTGCGGCCATGGCGGTCAGGTCGGATTCAGGCACCTGCTCGTCGTGCTTGTGAGCCAGCAGCGGATCGCCGGCACCGAGGTTGACGGCCGGGATACCGAGCTGAGAGAAGCGTGCCACGTCGGTCCAGCCGAGCTTGGCCAGCGGGTCGCGGCCAGTGCGCTCCTTAACCAGTCGGACCAGATCCTGGGCGAGCGGGGCGTTCAGGCCCGGGCGCGCGGAGGGGCTTTCGTCCTTCATTTCGATGCCGTAGCCCTCGAACACGCCGCCGGTAGCCACATGCTCGCCATTGCCGAGTTCGGCACCGGCGTCCGCGCCCATCATCAGAGCCTTGGCCTCGGCCAACGACTTGTCCGGGGCGAAGCGGTAGTTGACGTGTACGCGGCATTCATCCGGAATGACGTTCGTGCCTTTGCCGCCGGAGATCAGCGTGGCGTTGAGGCCCTCGCGATAATCGAGCCCGTCCACGTTCACGGTGGCCGGCTCGTAGGCGTTGAGTCGGTTCAGAATGTCGGCCGCCTTGTGGATGGCGTTCTCCCCCATCCATGCACGGGCGGAGTGCGCGGCCACGCCGTGGGTTACGACGTCGAAGCGAATCGTACCGTTGCAACCGCCCTCGATGCCGCTGTTGGTGGGCTCGCCGATGATGGCGAAATCGCCGGTGATCCAATCGGGATGGGCCTCGACGACTTTGCGTAGGCCATTCTTTTCGGCGACGACTTCCTCATGGTCGTAGAAGACGTAGGTGAGGTCGACTTTCGGGGTGGTTTCCGGCGTGCGGCCGTCGAGCGTGGCGGCGAGGTAGAGCATCACCGCGTCGGAGGCCTTCATATCGGTGGCACCGCGGCCCCACAGCACGCGGTCTTCGGGATGAGCGTGGGCGATTTCTTCGCGAATCAGCGAATCGCCGGGCTCCAGCCACTTTGGTGGGAAATTGTCGATGACCGGCACAGTATCGAGGTGCCCGGCCAAGATCACACGGCTCGGCTTGCCGAAGTCGGTGCTGGCCACCACTGTGTCGCCGTGACGGCGGACGGTCAGGTGCTCTTGCTCGTTAAGGAAGGCCTCGACCTCGTCGGTGAGGGGGCCCTCGTGGTCGGACACGGAGAAGTTCTCCATGATCTGGGTGAGCAGGCTGTTCAGCTGCTCGGCAGTGGATGCGGTGCGGTTCAATTCAAGCGTCATGTGAACAGCGTACCGCGTGGGCGGCGGGCCCAGCACACCCCCGATGTCTATTTAGAAGTGCAACACCCTTGTTGGTCCTGTAATTCTAAC
>OBZW01000859.1_pt1 | contig 12729 bp, 11 predicted proteins | sample 1477021 | NCBI WGS metagenome assembly OBZW01 (sample SAMEA2580262, study PRJEB22360) | human gut metagenome | biome: human gut; feature: human-associated habitat; material: faeces | place: Denmark | collected 2008/2010
TCACCCACTAATACCGCCCCCTTAAACCATCACCTCTGCGCGTGCCGGGATGGAGGCAGCTGCCCCCGCCCGGGATACCGCGATTGAGGATGCTTTTGCCGCAAGCTTCAGCCCCTCGGACGGTTCCATTTTTTCTATGATGGATGTGATGAAATATCCCGTGAAGGTATCTCCGGCCGCGGTGGTATCCACTGCTTTTACGGGAAAGATTGCCTGTCTGCAGATGCTGTCACCGTCCTGGTAAACTGCGCCGTCACCTCCGAGTGTGAGTACGGTTTTTACTGTGGGATACCGTTTTCTCAACTCCTGCAGAATCCCTTCCGGCTCCTGCTCTCCGGTTACCTGTGCTCCTTCTATTTCGTTCATAAGGAACATAGACACTTTGGAGTAGTCACAGGTATCCAGGGCACTGTTATAAGGGGACGGATTCAGAATGATCATCATCTGTTTTGCATAGGCCTGATCGATCATGTAGTCCACCAGGTTGACCTCATTCTGCAGCAAGAGAATGTCCCCTTTGTCAAAATGTCCGAGAACTGTATCTATGTATTCTTTTGTCATCTTCTGGTTTGATCCGCCGTATAACAGGATGCAGTTCTGGCCGTTTTTGTCTACCTGGATTATGGTATGTCCGCACGGTCCCTCCAGTTTTTGGATAAAGTCTGTGTGCACGCCCGCTTCTCTGCAGGTATCGATCAGAATCTCCCCGCCGTCTCCTACAAGTCCGGCATGATATACCTCTGCACCCGCCCTGGCAAGCGCGATAGACTGATTAAGCCCCTTGCCCCCGCAAAATGTCTCCATTCCATAAGAACTCAGCGTTTCACCTGGTAACACCATATGGTCAACCGAATAAACGTAGTCCAGATTTAAAGAACCTAAATTCAATACCTTCATGACTCCCTCGCTTTCTTTGCCGGACTCCTGTCCGCCAATCTATTTCAGTATTTTCATATACAGATTATTATACAAAATCCGGCCCGCAAGTACAAGGACGGATATCCTAAATATCCTAATATCTTATTCTCCGTTCCTTTTTATATATGGAGGGATTTTTTGATCCGGAGTTGCAAGGATGTGATTCGATACGTATTGAAACTTCTCATCTCCTTTTGGGCGCACAGTCACCTCATGTGTAAAGGCACAATCTGTATTTTCGTCTTCCCAGACGGCCTCCACTTTTAACGTAAGAGTGCCGTCCCCATTTTCTCTGTATGAGGTCACCTCCGGAACTGGCAGAATGCAGGAAGGAAAGTCCCCCATACCGCGCACTTTCCACTTATAGCTTCCTTCACCCGCATCAAATGCTGACATGATTTGCAGTACTGCTTCATCTACCTGGAGCCAGGGCTGCATCACTTCCGCAAATTCCTGCTGCGTTGCATGTATTTCATCATCGTGTACATTGGCCTGGCGTCCCTGTTCTATCCCGTAAAGTTTTTCATACAAATCTTCAAAACTAAGTTCACCATAATCATTTTCTGACCAGTCTGTTAAAAACAGATTGTTGTCCTCATACCCTACCGGCAGAATGTATTTTCTGTTCAACTCCCGGCATTCCTGATCCAGCGGTTTTATCCGCACTGCATGATGGCCGGTTGGACCGTCATAGCCCGGAGGCTGGTATTTTTCAAATAATAAATAACCTTTCTCCGTATAACTCCAAGTACAGGCTGTAAATGTATCCAGGTAAGAGGCAGCAGGTTCACCGTCTGCCCAGGATACGGCATACCGGTCTATCTTCAGTTCTTTTTTATCGGACTTTAGGCTGTACCAAATCAGGCCTCCGTCATCCAGCAGGCGCAACAGTACTGTATCGCCGGATTCCCCCTGTACCGCACGGGTACAGAAGTCTTTTATGGATTCAAAATTGTACATGTCCAGTTGATTGTCCCAATCCACAGCAGAATATCCAGCATCTCCAAGCTTTTTTAAGATCTTCTCCTTCGTTGCCAGACTGTCCAGTGCCTGGCTGTCCCGCGCTTCCCTGTATATTTTTTCATAAAGGCTGGCAGCATTTTCTGCCTCACGGAGAGTCTCTTTGTCTTCCAGTTCCTTCCGGCCGTCTGGTTTTTCATTCGTATCATGCGTGTCCACACCGGACTGAACCGGACTGCCTTCCAGGTTCGGCTCCTTCTGTCCCTGACAGCCGGACAAAGAGAGTATAAAACCTGCCAACATAAACAGTCCACTTCTGCAGCATTTTTTTATTCTATTCTTTATCATTATGCCTGCTCCTTTTTGTATCCACCCTGTGTATATCTATAGTGCCAGATTTCTGCTCCCGCCGTTATAGAAAGACATTTCGTAGTTTGAATCTAATCATTATATCAGCTTATTTTTTACCTTTTACTCATAGTCCATCCTTGGTATGTAGTCAGAAATACTCTCTTTTCCGCCCGCCAGGATATGATTGCCCACATACTTCATATGTCCGCTTTCATCAGGCTTCATCGTCACTTCGTGTGTAAATGCGGCGTCCTGCCCCTCCAGAATATATACTGCATCCACCACCAATGTCACGGTTCCATCCTGATGATGTCTGACCTCTACAACCTCAGGTACCTGCTGCGATTGATGTGACGTATTCCATAGTCCCACAGCCGTCCAGTCATAGCTTTTCTCTTCTTCATGATAGCCCGGCATCTGCTGCAGCTTCTCCGCTGATATCGGAAACCAGGATGTTATTACGGCCTCATACAGTGCAGCGGGTACCTTTCCCGGGCTCTGCCGGTCATCGTAAGCCTGCCCGTGTTCCATCTCATATAATATATCAAATACATCATTGAACACAATCTTATCCATGGATCCTTCATCCCATTCCGTCAGGAAAAGATTGCTTGCTTTATATTTTACCGGCTCAATATAATTTCTGCAGTACTCCCTGCACTCTTCTGTAAGGGGCAGTACACGGTACATGCTGTGCATGTCCAATTCATGGTTTTTGGACTTTGCTTTCTCCAGCATAAGCCAGCCCTTTTCCGTATATCTCCAGTCATACATCTGAACCTTTTCCATATAGGAAATATTCGGACCCCTGCCTTTTTCCCACGCTGCCGAAGCATAGGTCATCACCAGCTCACCTGCATCAAATTCCAACCGTCTCCACTCAAACGTACCGCTTTTGGTAACTGTAAAAAACTCCGTTGACACTGACTTCCCCAGCTCTGCCTGCCTCAGCACTTCATCCAAAGCCTCTGCACCTCGCATATTATAATCATTGGAACTGCAGGACGAAGCATATCCCTGGCCGGCAAGGCAGTCTGTCAGCCGGTGCCTATCCTCCTCCTTCAGCACAACATTATCCGCGCTGCCCTTATCCACACTTTGGTAAATATCACCGCAGCCTTCCACCGCCTGCAGAACTGTCTCACGAATCCTGCTCTTTTCCTCTTGACTCATCGAAACCAAAACCGGCTCCATATCCTTCGTGCTCTCCCGCTCATCCGGACGAAGCATCCTTATATCAACAGCCTCTTCATCCGCAGACTCCGGTTCTGGATCCCGTTGAGTTTTTCCCATTTCCCAGATCAGCATACTGCCCGTAAAGGCTAATATCACTGTTATAATTATAACAGCCGCTTTTTTTTTGCTCATGCCGCCTCCTTAATCTTACACTTGTAGGATTTCATAATATTACACCTCCATCCTGCAAAAGTCAAGAGGAACACAAAAGGGAGATTCCAAGGTACATGTCATAGTCTGGCAGTAACCATGTAATCCCCGCGGCCGGAATCCCCCTTTACACTTTGTTAAATTCAGATACAACGGAGCAGCCGCTCCATCTTATTTACACCCTCACGCTGTGATGTTATGATAGCCTGCAGAATGGGAACCAGCTCCGGACAGATATCGAAGCGAAGGACATTCTGAGACATTTGAATCGCGCCCTGATGGTGCGGGATCATTTCACGCATGAAATCCGCATTGATGTTATTGGATGCACAAGCATTCTCCATTTTACTGAACATCGTCTGCGTAATCTGCTGAAAGGCATTTTGATATAGGCATATATCCTGCTGTGAATTCTGCGCTTTGCTGCAGCACTGGAGTATATTCTGCATATTCCCGATGCTTTTTGTCTGTTCTTCAATGATATTTAAGGCAATATCCTGTAACGGCACGCAAGTGGTATACTGCAGCAAATTTTGTGACATTTCAATCGCTGCTTTGTGATGTGGAATCATCTGAACAATGAAGTTGTGCGAAAGGCTGTCCGTAAGCTCTGCGCCTGTCATATTCTCAATCATTTCCTCCAATATCCCATAAAAGCAGCAGAGGTATGATTTTGTAACATTACTGAATCTTTGCTGATCCTGCATAATTTATTCTCCTCTATGATGGCCTGATCTCGTTCCCTAATGTTATTTTATGCGGAAGAACACAGTTTGGTTACAGAGGCGCAACATATGATATTTTATAAAAATGCTTCAAGAATCCCGGCTACTGGCATGGCAGGCAGCAGAGAAACTTTCGTTACTGTTCACACCTTTCGGGCTTGTACAGTAACGACCTCTCCCCGGATGCATCACTTCCCTTGTGTTTTCCTTCATTTTGTTTTAGAATGTTCTCAATATGAGGTGATATTATGACGATTCAACAGTTAAAATACATAATTAAGATTGTAGAATGCGGTTCCATTACGGAAGCCGCACGGCAGCTTTTTATTTCCCAGCCCAGTCTGTCTGCTGCCGTGAAAGAACTGGAACAGGAATATGGCATCGAGATTTTTTACCGCACACCCAAAGGAATCTCTTTATCCGCGGACGGCACGGAGTTTCTCTCCTATGCACGGCAGATTATTGAACAAACGGAATTGATGGAGATAAGATATACAGACAGGAAGCCGGCCAAGCAGCTCTGCTCCGTGTCCACGCAGCATTATGCATTTGCAGTTAACGCTTTCGTTAATCTGATTGCGTCTCTGGATGCGGAGGAATATGAATTTACACTGCGTGAGACGAGAACTTATGAGATTATCGAGGATGTGTCCAATTACCGGAGTGAGGTAGGTGTTCTTTATTTCAGTGATTTCAATCAAAAAGTATTGCAGAAGCTGCTCAGAGAAAACCAGCTGGAATTTACACCGCTTTTTCATGCCCACCCCCATGTATTTGTCAGCGCTGCACATCCGCTTGCCGCAGCAGAAGGGGTCACTCTGGAAGACCTGGAGCCCTATCCCTTCCTAACATTTGAACAGGGAACATACAACTCCTTCTATTTTTCGGAGGAGATTCTAAGTACGGAACCCCGACGGAAAATCATACATGTCAGCGACAGGGCAACTCTGTTCAACCTGCTGATCGGACTCAATGGCTATACGATCTGTACCGGCGTGTTAAGCAGTGATTTAAACGGTGATCATATCGTTTCCGTCAAATTAAAAACCGGGGAAATCATGCGTGTAGGCCTCATCACAAACAAAAAGGCACCCTTGAGCTCTGCCGCCAAAAAGTATATCGCAGAGTTGAAAAAATTGATCGGGGAATACGGATATCCTGTGCTGCAGTAGCAGCTGTATCTTCCGGCTATGCTGCAAGCACCCGGTGTACCGCTTCATATATCTTCGCGGCTATGTAAGGATTATTCATTGTATACAAATGAATCCCGTCAACGCCCTGTGCCGTCAGATCTATGATCTGGTCTGCCGCGTAGGCGATACCCGCATCGCGCATCGCTTCCGGATTATGCTCGTAGCGCTCCATCATTGCGGTAAACTTGCGGGGCAGATGCACACCGCACAGCGATACCATGCGCTCGATCTGTTTTTTATTGACAACCGGCATGATCCCGGCTTGTATTGGTACATGGATTCCGGCCAGAGAACATCTTTCCCTAAATCTGTAAAAATAATCATTGTCAAAAAACAGCTGTGTGATCAGCTGATCTGCACCGGCATCCACTTTTGTTTTCAGGTTACGGATGTCCGCTGCAATAGTTTCCGATTCTGTATGCCCCTCCGGGTAACAGGCCGCTATCACGTTAAAGCTGCAGCGTTCCCGGATGAAAGCGATCAGCTCGCCGGCATACCGAAAGTCTCCGCTCATCTCTCCGTCCTTTGGGATATCGCCCCGAAGAGCCAGTATATTTTCTATCCCTGCCTCCTTAAAATGCCGGATCTGCGATAAAACATCCTCTTTGCTCAGGCCAATACACGGAAGATGCGCCACACTCTCAATGTGGTAATTATTCTTAACAGCCGCTGCAATCTCAAGAGTTGCTTTGCAGTTCTCGTTCCCTCCCGCCCCATAGGTAACACTGATAAAATCCGGATGCAGCTTCTGCAATTCCTCAAGGGTACTGTAAATGGTATCTACGGCCCCCGTTCGTTTCGGTGGAAAAACCTCAAAAGACAAAACGGTATGTTTTTTAAATATTTCTGTTGTTTTCATGGCTAATTTTCCTTTCCCTCTAAGTGTGAAAGGAGTATAGCATGAAAAGAACATTATCAGGTAATATACATTTTATATAGATTGGCATAGAAAAAAACTATGGACAAATCGTTTTCCCGTTCTTTCCCCGGATTCACAGCAGGATCTCCGCCGTCGTTCCATCTGCCTCAGTTGATCTATAAAACAATTTCCAGCCATGCACACCGGCAATGTCATGACAAAGGCTGATACCAAACCCATGCCGGTCTGTATAAGATACCGGAGTCCCCTGGCTTCTGTTCATCCATTTCAGCTTCTTTCCGCTGACTGCCTGGCCGTCATTCCACACAGTGATTCGGTAAGCATCCGCACTGACTCTCACCCGACTGCCCCCGGCGGCCGCATTCTGAATCAGATTTTCCAGCATACACCGTACCAGTGTCCTGTCACCCTGCAGGAAATCCCGCATGCAATTCACCTCAATGTATGGGTACAGGCTCTGAATATCATTTAACATGTGTGCCAGATCTATCTTCTGCATCAGAACCCTGCCTTCCCGCACGCCGCCCATAATCAACAATTTTTCGACGATATCATTCATTTCCCGTGCACTTTGTTCCATCTGCTGCGCCGCAAAAAAGCGATCCTCTTCACTTAGATTTCCAAGCATCAGGTACTGCGCATACCCCTGGATTCCCGTGAGCGGAGTCCTTAACTCGTGGGCGATCCGGCTGACGGGCCGGTTGATCCGTTTCATCGTAAAGTACAGCATTCCACCCACAACTGCAGACAGAAGTACCCCCATCCCAGCCATGAAAAGCGCACGCCGCTGCTGATTCTGCTGCAGGGGAGCCATACTTTCCATATATGCAATTTTTGTAACCGATCCCGCATTTGCCAGTCTGTCCTGAATCAGCACATAGGGGATATTCTGATGTTCGATGATCTGTACAGGTTTATCGTTGGGCAGATCCGCCGGTAAAAGGTCTGCTTGGATTCTTCCATCCTGTTCCACTCTCAGTTTCACACCCGAGAGCATATAACTCCGTAACACCGACGACTGATTGATTCGTGATGTATCACCTTCATCAGTTTGGATTTCCCGCAGAAAAAGCGCAATTCCCTTTTCTCCCGAGACGGCCCGGGCCATCCACTGTTCCAGCTCATTCCTGTAGAGAAGGCCATGGAGAAGAAGCAGGCTTCCGTAGATAATAAGCAGGAACATCATAAATGTAACCAGAAAGTTTTTCTTCCATAACTGCATGTTATATCTCCAATCGGTAACCGTATTTGAATATGGTCCTGATGTAGTCTTCCATCCCCAGTTTCTGCCGCAGACGCCGAATATGTACGTCCACAGTCCTGTCATCCCCACAGTAGTCTATCCCCCACGCCAGATCCAGAAGCCGGTCCCTGGACAGTGCGATATTTTTATTCTCCAGGAGCACCTTCAGAAGTTCATATTCCCTGGTTGTCAGCTCCACCGGTATTCCGTCTTTCCTGGCTGCAGCCTTCGCCGTATCCACTTCCACGCTGCCCAGCCGGTAATATGTCTGTTCCTTGTGCTGGCGTCTCAGAGCAGCCTGGATTCTGGCTACAAGTTCCTCTACTGCAAAGGGCTTCACAATATAATCTTCTGCCCCGCCGTTGAGGCCTCTCACCCTGTCTTCTATCTCTCCCCTGGCAGTCACGCAGATCACCGGAATTTGTTTCCACTGCTTCAAAAGTTCAAATCCGCTGATGTCAGGCAGATTCATATCCAGCAGAATCAAATCCGGAACCTTCTGGTCAACGGCCTTTAAGGCCTCCCGTCCATCATGGACAGGAAGCCCCCTGTGTCCGGTCATGCGGACGGTACGCCTGATCAATTCATTAATGCTCTTATCATCCTCAACAATCAAAATATCTGCCATTGATGTTCCTCTTCTCATTCCGTTTTTATACACCTGTTACTTAAAGGAAGACCGTTTACTTGGGATGGTCCGATGTATTATAAGCCCTGATACCAATTTCAATCAGTTCCTCTTCGGAAAGATTTGAGACAACTGCTGTGTCTCCGTTGATACTTTTTTCCCGGCAGAACTGCTCGATTACTTTTTCAGCCCCGGAAAATGCATAAATATCACCAATGTAAGCTTCCAGCGACCACTGTGTCGTACCGTCCTCCTTTTTCTCCGCATGTTTCGCATACAACGGACAGCCGCCGATATTCTTCAGAAGCCAGAGCGCTTCCTCATAATTCGTCATATCCCGTGTAACCTCGCCCATAGTCAGCGTCTCAAAATCCTTGCCGAACTTCTCACATGTTTTCCGCCCAAGATCTGCATCATCCACAAAGTCGCAATACAAATCAGTATCCTTCCAGCCAGGTGAATATGTGACTTCTCCGTCCGTCAAACTTTCCTCAACTTCCTTCGATGCTGCCTGAACCACATCCTTTTCTGCCATAGAATTAGACCAGCCGATCCCTGCCCCCAACGCAGCCGTCATACAGATCACAAGCCCTGCTGCCATCAGTGCAACTTTGTACCTGCTCCATTTTGCCTTCATAAATATACTCTCCTTTCTGCTTATTATAACTTCCTATTGTGTAATACGTAAAGAGGATCTCCCCTTACAAAACAATCATACGCTCCACATATTGCAGACTTATTACAGGGGCAAGGGAAAGTTTATAAAATGAGAAGAGCCGTTGGCAGACAGGCGGAGGCTTGTCCTTCAACGGCGTTGGGCGCATACAAATTATTTTTCTGTTTATGGTGACTTCTGTGTTATTTCAATTTTTCGCATAAGTGTCACGTACACAGATACTCCTCCTGTGAGGTTTTTTGCATACCTGATATTTCCCACATTGGGATAATAAATCTGCAGTCGCTTTTGAATATTTTCAATCCCAATACGGTCAGTGACATTTTCTTTCGAATTTTCTGTAATGCCTCTTAAGATTTTATTCATCCGTTCCACTTCCTCCTCGGACATTCCCACGCCATTGTCACTCACCACAATCTGGATTTTCGCCGGCGCTTCCTTTATCTGCGAAATGCTGACGGAAATCAGACCTTCATATCTGGCGTTTTTTAGTCCATGAAGCAGAGAATTCTCCACCAGAGGCTGGATTAGGAAATTGGGGATCGGAATGTTTAGCAGGTCATCTTCAATATCACAGGAGAACTCCAGGTTCGGATACCGATGGTGCATAATATTCATATATTTTTGCAGCAGGAGAACCTCATGCCGTATCGTAACAATCTGCTTGTCGGCTTTCACATTCAGCCGGTAAAATTCCACCAGCTGCATAATGATATCCGCCACTTCCCTATCCCCATTGAGCTGTGCCCTGGTGCGTATCATATCCAGCGTATTATACAAAAAATGGGGATTAATCTGATTCTTCAGATACAGCATAGAGATCTTCTGCTGGTTAATCTCCGCCTGCTGGAGCATTTCTTTATGCTTATACTCTTTCTCAATCAGTGTTTCCATCACATCCATCATATAATTAAAAGACTGGGTCAGTTTGCCAATTTCATCCTGGGTTTTTATCGGAATACGGCCATAAATATTTTTCTCGTTAAAACGCTGCATAAATGATGCCAGAACCTGGAGCGGTTTCAAACGCTCTTTCATAAGAATTGACTGAGCTGTAATTACAAACAAATTCATCACTGTCAATAAAAATATCATAATTTTAATGATGTTCCAATACCGCTTTTGAATGTCGTCGAGAGAAGTAACTGTCGTCATTTTCATGCTGCTATATTCCGAATCAATCACACTGACCAGAGGTGCATTGCCAGGAAATATCTGATTACCGGTATCTTTACTGTTCATATATTCCAGGGTCTTTTCATCCGCTCTTCCTGTACCCAGCACAAAATTTTCATTCTCATCCGATAACCAAAACCTGGAATTCTCTTTCATATACACACTAATCATGTCCCGGATTTTATTTTTAGAAATGCTCAACATAATATATCCGATTCTTACATTCGGGGAAAATGCTTTTACCGGATAAAACATATATAAATATTCAGCAGAAGATTCTCCTGGCTTATATCGAATAAATGGAATCTGTTCATTGGAAATAAGCCGGACCTGCTCTCCGTTCTGGTTTCCATATTTCTTCTCCATATTTTTTAGGAACCCGCTCACATTATGGCTCCTGTTTACAGAGGAAATACTATAATCCGAATAGTATATCAACTGATCCTGTGTAAAAAGATATACGCCTGCAATATCATCACGAATGGTTATCAATGATGAATAAAAACCACGCAGATAATCTTCAGCATTCACCTTCTCAATCTGATTATACTTCTCATACGACTTCATAATCTCCTGGATTCTATCGTCAGAATAGCATACCAGACTGACCCTGCTCATATCTTTTAATTTATCATCCAGAATACTGACAGAATTTCTCATACTGTTGTCGATTACCTGCTGCTCGTTCAAAATCATCATACGGTAATTTATAAACCAAAAACATAAAAAAATGATCACGCAGGCCGTTGTGATGACTATGCTGTTTGTAATATTTATCTTTCTAAGAATACTGCTGGATTTGCTAATTTTCTTCATTTTCTTTCCTGCTCTGGAATTCCTTGGGAGTCATCCCTTCCCGATCTTTAAAACTTTTTATGAACACCCGATAATCCCGGAACCCCACAGCATCCGCTATCTCTGTAACAGTGCTGGAAGTATTCAGCAGAAGCTGCTTGGCCTGATCCATACGGATTCTGGTCAGATAGGCATGGTAATTCATCCCGGTTTCCTGCTTAAATATTTTGCTGATATAAGCTCCTCCAACGTGAAACTCTTGCGACAGTACTTCCAGGCTGATTTCCTCCCCTGCGTGTTCCCGGATATACCTGATGATCCGGTATATTAATTTATCTTCTCCCGCATGTTGGGACTCTTCCATTTGTTTGCCCAGCCTTTTTATCTGTAATCGGCGGATGACCTGTCCCAGTTCTTCATAATCGATAGGTTTTAGCAAGTAATCAACCACTTGAAGCTTCAACGCTTCCTGGCAATATTTAAAATCGTCATACCCACTGATGACAATTATATCCAAATTCCGCTGCCTCTCCTTTAACTGGCGGATCACTTTCAAGCCGGAAAGGATAGGAAGGTTTATATCAATAATCAAAATATCCGGATTTTTCTCCTTTACCACTGCGATAGCTTCTGTCCCGTCCGCTGCCTCTCCTGTCAATTCACATCCGTATTTTTCCCAATCAAATAATTTCCGTATGCCTTCTCTGATAATCCATTCATCGTCAACAACAACAACTTCCGTTTTCTTATTCACAGATCCCCCACTCCTTTTTTGTGAATACCTTCCTCCATTCTCGTCCCTGTTTTTAGATGATCTCCAGTTCTTCTTTGCTTCCTAATACAGAACCGCTTGGTGCAGGCGTATCCTGATACCAGTAAGCCACAGAAGAAATATCATCCTGTAAGGGCAGATATCTTCTTCTGGATGTCCATCCCAAAGCCTGAATCGTTACTCTCAGATCAGTTTCAAAATAGATGGGATCTGTAATATGCCAGCGATACATACTAAATCTTTGTTGACTCTGATATGCTCCATCTGTATCAGTAATCTTGGACAACCCTGCATAGGGTGTACAATAAGGACGATAGGTGCCGTCTACTTCAAAATCATAGGAACCGCAAAAATAGTCCTCGGTTCCTGTTCCGCAGATTGTTGGATATTCGCGGTCTCCATCCATGAAGAATTTGATTTCGCCTTCGCCCCACCATCCGTTGTTATTCACACCCCAAAATAAATAGGTTCCCACATACTGCCCTTTTCCACTTACTCCCTCTAATATCGTGTAGTCCTGCTTATATGGCAGCGGATTCGTTCTTCTGAATTGTGCATGAAAGTAACCCAGACCTGGATCTAATTCCATTAATTGATAGTCGATCTGATAAAATACCATAATCTCCTCTTCATCCAGATTCTCCAGGGTTATTCTGCATTTTTTATAAAATGGCATATCCCAATAGCAGTTCAGCGCCTTTCGTGGGTTCACACAGACCGGCAATGATGTCAGCTGCTCATATTGCTGTTCATCGGCGCTGGCAAAAAAATCTCCCAGAGGCGTTTCTACCGAAGGTTCTTCGCAATCATCCCAATATATCCGGAGCACGAACGTCCGGTTAATTTCACTGCTGGTCGTAATCCAAATATGCCGTATCCTTCCCGGGCCTGTAATCTCACCTAAAGTAAATGTTTCACCTGCCCCTATATTTACGGAAGGAGATATCTTCCAGCCTCTTCCCAAATCTCTGTGTCCAGTTTCAGGACATAGGTAAGTAAAAAGTTTCAGGACATAGGTAAGTCCAA
>OBZW01000860.1_pt1 | contig 12713 bp, 9 predicted proteins | sample 1477021 | NCBI WGS metagenome assembly OBZW01 (sample SAMEA2580262, study PRJEB22360) | human gut metagenome | biome: human gut; feature: human-associated habitat; material: faeces | place: Denmark | collected 2008/2010
TTAAACCGGACTCCCTGGAATACGCTGTAGATATGTTTGTCCGTAATGACAATATCACTGAATCCCATTATTCCGGTCGGGAAGCCCTCACCTTTTACACTCTTAAATTGGGGCTCGCCGTTCGGACCGTATAATACGGTATGGGTATTTTCTTGGGTGTTATAGATTTCAATGGATTCCCCTAATTGGGTGACCATAGCCAATATGCCATTGTGCGGGTTATAATCAATAAAGCTACGCCATGCCTGGGCCAGTGCCGGATGGTTTTCTTGTGCAAAATCTTTTTCAGATGGGATTTTACCTATGCTTTTGATAGGTTTACCACTGTAGTCGACTTGCCAATAACGGTGCTCGCCTAAATAGTCGGGGATGAGGAAACAGGAATCTGTGGCATAAAAGTCCAAAGAACGAACCAAACTTTTATCCAATGGTATTACTTCTTGTCTTGTGGCTGAACGATTTCCTGCAGAGACGGCCCAACGCGATATTTGCATTTTGTTTGCGTCGAGAGCATATATCGTATCGGGCGAATCAAATTGGAATGTTTCGGCAGAAAGCATCTCTTCCGGTCCTTCCCCCCGTTTCCCGAAAGAAACGATATGTTTCCAATCGGGGTAGGTAAAGGCATGAAAATAGTAATCGGCGTTATGCAAATCCATTACAATAGCCATACTGTCTTTAACCGCTACCCGGAATGGGTAGCGGAAGAGGGCAGTGTCCAGTTCGATCACCCGCGCACTTATTGCCTTTTCATGGGGAAAAGTTGAATATCGGGGATAGTGGGGACCGGGAGAATCGGTACAGGAGATTATCGCACTGATACCTATTAATAATATGTATGCAAAACGTTTCATGGTTATTCTAAACTAAGACCTGATATTTTGTATTCTACTTTGTAACTTCTGCAATCAACCAAAGCAATCGGCATCCGCATCATTTTCGCCTTGGGCCAAAGCTTCTATATTTTGGAATGCCAACTGGTCAAGGCCATTGTTTCACGGTTGTTCAACAAACAGTAGGCTGCCAATAAACAGCTTGCTGTGAAAAGCAGTTTTAATAGTGTTTTCTTTTTCATGACTGTATTTTTTTCTCTGCAAAAGTAATCTAAGATTTAAAAACAACTCATGAAATTTGGAAACACTTTAATGTTTCCGCTAAATATTTCCGAAATGTTTCCAGCGTATTGATTCTGATTGCGTGAAACAGTTCAATCGCATAAAGTGCCAGATGAAAATGAAGCAATATTTCAGGTAAAATAGAAAAACGATAAAAAGGGGCGTATTGTAGTTTATCTGAAATTGTGCCGTGTTGTTCTTACCACCATGGCGATATTGGAAATATCTGTTTCCGGTCTTTAATATAGAAAGCTTGCTCCTCATGACCTCTTGTGTGATTTCTTAGCCATAAATAAGCATGGTCTGGTACACGGTATTCCAAATAGACAGTATCGGCTATTTGTCTTCCTAACGAAATCCAACCATTTGGTCCATCATTGTAAAATAATTCATATAGGTCTCCGGGACGGATGTAATTATCGTCATTGTGAGAAAAAAAGACGATTTGGTCAATAGTTTTAGGTTTTCCTAAATCTAATGTTACTTGTCCTCCTGGATTTTGGGCGGTAAAATATGTTAAAGGGTCATTGTCTATTATAGATTGAAGTTTGGAAATAGGTTTTATGCTCTCCGGTTCACATCCGGATATTAGTTTCGGGTGTACGGGAGTACCTTGGTTGTATAAATTAATGCCGCTTAAATCGATAATTTGTTTTGTGCTTGCTTGGTAGCGGATATATTGATATTTTACGGGCTTAGGCAATAGCATGGAGTTATAGGCAATGGGCGATTCTTCTGTTATTCTAAATAATACTTCTTTATTGTTGAAATCAACTTGATTAGAACCTTCAAATGAGGCGCCTTTTACTTGTCGTAAATAGTAACGCGACCAGTCTGAGTGTGGATATTTCCTGTATAATTTAACTTGTTTGGATCTCATTGTATCGGGCTTAAAGATTTCTATTTTCCCTTTATTGAACAAAAACGGGTAAGAAATTTGTCTGTAGCCTTGCCTTTCATATTCGTGTAAAGCATACATCATATTGGATTCTACGTTATTAAACTGTATTACCCCATTTTGAGATATGGTTACGCCACAACTCCACCATTGTCTGGAATCGAAAAAACTGAGATAGACAAAACTCCCTTTTTCCTTTTTTTTCAGGTTAATGGACAGTGTATCTTTGTAGTAAGCAGCACTTACATCTTTGAGGTAAGCATTTTTATAATAGGGATATAATAACTTTCTTTTTTTAGCTACGTATTTGCGTGCTTCTTCTATTTGTAAGGCATACATTTTGCGGTATATTTTGCCACATCTGAAGTCTCCGATCCGAGTATCTCCTCGGAATGTAGTCCAAGTGTCATACCAGAAAGGGATGTCCATACCTGTTGTATCTTTTATAACATTCCATGTATGGTAATGTCGTACGTTAGTCTCTTCCATGCAAGGGATTCCGATAGAGCGACATACATAAGTAAAAAGGTCGGCAAAATCTCTACAGTTTCCGAATCGATTGTCGATTAAGTAAAGAGCTCCAAGATTTGGCAATGAAAAAGCTGTACAATGTCGAAATTGAGGCTCTTTTAATATGTTTCTCACCAAGTTGGCTGCTTCAAGAACATCACTTCCCGTATAAATCGAATCAAGCAATGGACTAAAAGTGGCGGAATATAATTTTCTCCAATTTTCCAACGGTTCATTCCCTACCCTGTAGGGTAACAAGTATTCACAGAAATCATGAAAGGAAAGATATTTTCCCCAAGGGCGTTTATGCCATTGTTCGAATGCTAAATCAATGTTTTCTATCAAATACTCGGCTGTTATTATTTGGACATCATGGATTTTCGGTAAATCCACATAGGAATAATTTCCCCATTTTTGGATGTGCTTTGGATCAAGGTAATGATGTGAGTCTGTAAATGTCAAGACGTGCTTGATACTGTCCATTTCTCTTCCTTGTTGGTAAAAGAAATGTGCCGGCATGTTGCGTATTAGGAATTTGGCGGCTTCTAATTTCAAAGAATCATTTGCATAATGCTTCAAAACCTGCTCTAATTCTTTTTTATTACTATCCGCATATTCCATCGCAAAAGACAACTCCGGTTGTTTGTCTTTGAAAAAGGAACAAGAAGATAATACAGACAATAATAAATATAGCAAAATGATACGTTTCATCTTTTTTCTGATTATTTCTCCTTTTATTTAAGGTAATTGTTCATTCAAAAAAACTCTAATATATAAGGATTATCTTCCATATTGCAGATAATCTTATTGCCAAATTTGTCGATCACATCTTCGGGATATTCCGAAAGACGATCGGGTGTGATATATAATAATATACTGTCATCGCTTTCTGCATCGGAAATAGTGGAAAGAGTCGTCCCGTATGAGAATTGGGTTGAGACCTTTTGTCCTCCTTCTACTTTTGTCAGGTAGTTTTTCCCGCCTTGATGCGTTTGTAGCCAGATTATATTCCCTAAAGAAATCATGTTATTGATGTAAGAGCATTTATTGGCTTCAAGGATGAAGTCGACACCGTGCGCTTGAAACATTTCCAACAACTGCTTTTCGGTGAGGAACTCCTTTCCTCCGACATAGTGTCCCATTTGAAATTGCTCAGTTTGCGGATTGAATGAAACGAATGTGTTTGAGATACCTAACTGGAAAAGATAACAGGATCCATAAACCGCAAATTGTACCGGCCGGAACATGATGTAGGGTATTTCTTTTTTCAAATATTCGGCAATGATTTTCCCCTCTTTGTCTACCAACGTCAAAATGTTTTCGTTCTGTCCGGTGACAAGCAGGACATGAGAGTTCTCCATCTTTTTAAATTTATGGATTACAAATGGATAGGAGATTTTTCTTTTGAAAGAAAAATCGGTAGCATCGTAGATTTTCAGGCTTTTGTTGTCAGATATCCACACTTCGGTTTTGCCATTTATATCATAGACATCAAAATCTTCTATCCGTGGGTATTCTTCCGGCCCTTGCCCCTGTTTGTTTAAAGACGATACGAATTTTCCGTCCTTGTCGAAACGGTGGATTGTTTTGCCATTAGAGGATAAAATATAATAATGATTCCGAAACTTCCTGATCTTATCAATCTGCCCGATCAAACTGCCGGAAGTCGTTTCCAACGGAGTAATTTCGTAGCGATCAGAAAACAACTCTGTCCATTTCGGCCGGGATTCTTCAGGGGATAAATCCGCCATCAAAACAATTTCGGTCACCTTTTGATTTGAGCACGAACTCAAAAGCAGGTAAACCAAGCATATAAGAAAGAATTGTTGGGCGATATTTTTCATCTCTTATTCTTTTATTTTAATCGTTAGTAAAATCCAATCGTTCCCAGTGGTTGATAATCCGGGTAACATTTTCCGGATAGCCGGGTATGTGCATTTAATATTTAAGTAATGACCGGCAAGGTCATTCTCGCGAACAAGCAAATAAAGATTGTTTTTATCTGAACCGATAAAAGGATTCACATATTTGGATTTGAAATTGTCAAAAAGACGGTCGAAAGAAAAGAGGATATTGTCTTTACACCGGATAGCACAAAAATCGTCCCTTTTCCCCATTAACTTGAAAAAAAGATAATCCGAAGCGGAATAAAAGCTATAACAGTTATAGATGTATTTTTTCTTATCGATTATTTCAGCCATTCCCGCATCTTCTCTGGGATACTTGTCTCTGGTTAGAAAATCTCCATGAAAATCAAGACTATAATATGGGAGTATCTCCTTCCCGGAAGTATCGTATCTATAGATTGTGTCTGTATTATCCGGAAGAATCAAAATGTCGTCAGTATCTGTCGTATATAAATTATAAGGTGCGAACAACCATTCTTTTTTCCCCCATTTAGGCAGATATAATTTGTGGATAGACTTGAAATCGGTAAGAGCCATAAAGTGTCCTTCAATGTGCCCTCTTTCAGTATTGGCTCCTCCCGAATAAACCAAAAAATCTTGTTTTGCGGTCGGTATGATGGCGGCACAAGGAAAAGGCAAAGACACTTTTTTGACCGGTGTGCCATCCAGTTTGAACTTGTTGATAATTTTGAATCTGCTCACGACCCACAACTCCTCCAATTCCGGAACAATACACATGGAATTGACTATTAAGGCATCCGAAAATGCAATTTCCTTTATGAACTTTCCGGACTTAGAGTATATATATACATTTTTTCCAGCCATAGTACTTCCCATAAAGTATAGGAAATCTTTATATTGAACCATATTTGTACAAAAATCAAATACAGTATTACTTAATTTTGTACAGGAAATGTCTGCAATCAAACTATCAAATGTGATTTTTTGGTAGTGATTCATGTTCATTTGAATGGTATCTTCTCCACGAGAAGGAGATGAAATACCGTTAATACAATTTGTACAGAACAAATATATCAAAAGCTGGAGTCGTATTCTTGTTACCATAATTCAAACGACATTAAGAGTGGTGTGCCAAAATGTACTTGCCCTTATGTTTAGCAAAAGAAAAGTACCTATCATCAGATATTATACAGACAGTTTTGACACACCCTCTTCTAATAATTAATAATATTTTATATCTCCACAGGTACATGAATATCCAACACCATATGAATCGCAAATTGCAATCCAACCAGTTGCGGAGCTATGTCCGGTTCTCCATTTACAGTTACCACTTCCTTCGCCCCTGGCAAGAGCCTCGACGTTTTCCAACGCCAAGTCTGAGAGTTCTACTTCCTGTTTATTCTGCTGGTAGTTCCAGCCTGCTGCTGCGGCGATCGCAACAAAAGCGATGACGCCAAAAAATTTCTTTCCCATTTTTTGTTTTATTTTTAGGGATTTATAGACTTATAATTAGTTTTGAATCTTTTGTCCGGTTTCATTTCCCGAGACGGGTGATTTCTAACCCTTTTGTTGTTATTTCTAAATTTACTACTTTTGTGCTCACCTCCTTCTTTATTAGTTATTGAATGAGGAAAAGTCCGGGAGTTTCTGTTTATGCTTGTGAGGCGGTAGGCAGAGACTCCTTTCTTTTTCCCGTTAATTGTTCGTTGATACCTTCCCGATAAAACTCACCATCAGTGAGTTGTTCGGGATATTACCATATATCTCTACTGTCCGGTAAAACTCTCCCGGCTGTTCCGCTTCGTAACTGACCGTGACCGTTCCGCTTTCTCCCGGTTGCAGTTCTTTCCAGTCGCAGGTTGCTTCGGTGCAATCGCAAGAGGTGGTAAAACCTTTCAACTTGAAGACGCTTGTTCCGGTATTTCGGACTGTGACCGTTTGCTTCTTGGTTGTTCCCTCTTTTACCGTTCCTAAGTCATATTCAGCTTTGTCTGTTTCGAGGGTTGTTTTGGGCAATGCTTCTTGATATTGCATGCCGGTTATCTGTTTCAGATACAAATCCCTGACTGCCAGGTTATGTACCGGGTTACCGATTACTTTCACCTTGTTGTCCTTGTCAAGCAAGAATGTCTGGAAGGTGATATCCTGTGGAAATCGGTTCGACGAGTTGAACCGATTGTTCCGGTCGATACAGACAGGGCGGTCGAAGTTGTCGCATTTCAGGATGTACCGCAACTCACGGTCGTCTTTTGACTGGAAGACGAAGATGAACGGAACGTTGCCGTTTGTTGCCGAATCGACATGGGCGATCAACTCTTGCCATTTCGGCAATTGCAGTTTGCAACTGGTACACCCGACCGAATCGACGTAAACCAGCACTTTATATTCCGCATCGGGTATCCGATAGTCCACCGGCTCGGTGACGAAACGGGTGAACGCCATATCCTGTGGAAACACGATCTCTTTCCCTTGCCATTCCTGAACCAACAGGGCGAACTTTTCTTTGTTATTCTCCTTGCAAGCGGTTAACAAAGAAAGAAGTAGTGAGATGTAGAGTAGTTTTTTCATTTAATCGTTATATTTTAAATTCCATGATCGGTTCATCACTTTCTACACATGTGGCGATAATCGTCTTTGTTTTTTCGTTTACATCGATTCCGTATATGGGTTTGTCTAATATATATTTATGTAAAGGATTTCCTTTCAAGTCGAATACATAAATATAACGTCCTCCGTCCTCCGGTTTTTCACCTCGTTGATGTGATGCTAATTTGTCTTTGAACCGTATACCTTGAAATACGCTGTAAATATGTTGATCTGTGACAACAATATCACTAAAGCCCATAATCCCGGTAGGAAAACCTTCTCCTTTTACATTTTTAAATTGGGGTTCACCGTTCGGACCATATAATATGGTGTGAGAGTTTTCTTTGGTGTTGTATATTTCTATGGATTCCCCTAATTGAGTTACCAACGCAAATATGCCGTTTTGAGGGTTGTAATCGATAAAACTACGCCATGCCTGTGCTAATGCCGGGCGGATTTCCGAAGCCAAATCTTTTTCGGTAGGTATTTTACCGATGCTTCTGATAGGTTTACCACTGTAATTGACTTGCCAATATCGGTGCTCTCCTAAATAGTCTGGGATCAGAAAACAAGAGTCTGTGGCACAGAAATCTAATGAACGGATTAGATTTTTATCTAATCGTATCACTTCCTGTCTTGTAGCTGAATGGTCTTTTGCTGAAATCGCCCAGCGTGAGATCTGCATCTTGTTTGCATCGAGTGCATATATGGAATCGAGGGAGTTGAACTGGAATGTTTCGGCCGAAAGCATTTCTTCCGGTCCTTCACCCCGTTTGCCAAAAGAAACAATATGTTTCCAATTCGGATATGTGAAAGCATGAAAATAATTGTCTGCGTTATGCAAATCCATTACAATAGCAATACTGTCTTTGACCGCTACCCGGAATGGGTAGCGGAAGAGGGCAGTGTCCAGTTTGATCACCCGCGCACTTATTGCCTTTTCATTGGGAAAAGTCGAATATCGGGGGTAGTAAGTACCGGGGGAATCGGTACAGGAGATTATCGCACTGATACCTATTGATAATATGTATGCATAACGTTTCACAATTACTCTAAACTATAACCTGATATTTTATATTTTACTTTGTGGCCTCGGCAATCGACTGAACCGAAACCGTAGCAATAGGCTCCTGCATCGTTTTCACTTTGGGCCAACGCTTCAATATTCTGAAAAGCCAGACTGTCCAGTGCATTTGTTTCATGACTATAAAACAGGCTGTACATAGCCGCCAAACAACTTGCAATAAAAAGCAATTTTAATACTGTTTTCTTTTTCATGTTTCTTTTTTGGGCGTAAAAGTAATCTTCCGGTTTAAGATTGTCAACTAAAAATGGAAACACTTTGCTGTTTCCAGTGAAATGTTGCCAAAGTGTTGACGCGGCTTGCTGATTTTGTTACTTTTGTATCATAAATTGAGACAAAAATGGAAAAATACAGAAGTATTATAGTTTTTGGACGGATATTGGTTTTAACGATTTTGGTTGTGTTTTTATCTTACCGATATGTCATATCTGTAAAAAATAGAGAGATTCAAAGAACTTTTTATTTGTTTAAGCAGTCTGTAGAACAGGAAAAGGTGCTGATGCAACCCGGACAGATGTTTTTGGGAGACTCGAAGACAGAACTTCGATCGGATTCTGTCATTATTGAAACTGAAAAAGGAAAAGTTAGGTATAAAAAGAATAAGCAGGCGGACAGTCTTGCTTTGACCGATAAAAGAGAATGGTTTTTTCAGATGTTCATTTCATTCGAAAATCCCAATCGTGCCTTTACCCTCGACAGTCTTTTTCAAGAAGAACTAAAAAGTGAAGGCATAATCGCCCAGACGGCTGTTTCTTTTTCACAAGGTGACAGCCTTGTCAGTTGTTCGAATAAGCCGTTATCTCGGGCAGGGATCGCTTTGGAGCCCATTGTCTTTGGTGTAGAACATGATCAAAGACAAATAAAACTACAAGCGTATGTCCTGTTTTCCCATTCCTATTTATTTAGCCGGATGCCTCTGATTTGGGGGCTGATTTTATTGTGGTGCATTCTTGTTATTATAATGTATATATGGCAACGCCGCAAAAAGGTGGAGCATAATAAAGCGGTTGTTACTCCTGTTACGGCCGTACCGGCAGTGCTTTCTTCGGATGCTTCGGAGTGGATAGAGATAGCGCAGGATGTTTTTTTCTGCAAGAAAACGGGAGAATTGAAAGATCGGGATCATAAAGTTTTTTTGGCAAGAAACCGTTTACGTGCTTTTATCTGTTTTTGGGAAGCTCCGGATCATACTGTCAGCTATCCTGTTTTTTGTAATGATGTGTTAGGGCGGCCTTTGAGCGAAGATGAATCGACAGAAGAAAATAGGCAGCTAAACCGAGCGATAAAGAAATCTATGACGCAAACCATAATGCGACTGCGAGAAGATTTGATGACTTTTCCGGAGTTGTCTATTGAAAATGCTTCCGGTTTATCTTATCGCCTGAATATTGGAACTGTCCGGGAGAGCAACGTAGGGTTGGCAGAATGTGAATCTGATGTTCTTTAGATATGTTAAAATGTACAATATCCCTCTGCTAAATAGTTATATTGGACATTTGTTTGTATTTCAGTCCTTTATTAGATTTTGTGTTTCTTAAAAAATATTACCTCTGCGGGTAATTTAAAAAATATGGGGTAGAAAATCAAAATAGATGCGGTAGAGTTTCGATTTGGACTAATGGGTGTTTTGATAATCTATACAATAAGGTGTGGAATGGCAATAAGGAGGTAACCGAATCATTGATGTATGCTTTTGTTTTTATGAGAAACATAGCAGGAAAAACAGGAAATTACTATCTTTGTTGTATTGCGAGTTGAATGCACAGCTCCAACAATTTTGAAAGGACAGCCATGAGCAATAAGATTTATCCGATAGGTGTACAAAATTTTGAGAGCCTCCGCCAAGACGGTTATTTTTATATCGATAAAACCGAGTTTATCTACCGTCTTGTCAAGTCGGGACGTTACTATTTCCTGAGCCGTCCGCGCCGTTTCGGAAAAAGCCTGCTCATATCAACGCTCGAAGCCTATTTTCAAGGTAAGAAGGAGCTATTCGAAGGCTTGGCGATGGAGCGGTTAGAGAAAGACTGGTCACACTATCCGATCCTGCATCTGGATTTAAATGCACGCCAATACGACAGGCCGGAATCTCTGCTCGAAGAATTGAACAAACATCTTGAGATTTGGGAACAGACGTACGGCAGTCCGTATGGTGACCGTAAACCGGAAGAGCGTTTTTACCAAGTTATTCGCTGTGCATATAAAAAGACCGGCCAGCGGGTTGTGGTCCTTGTGGACGAATATGACAAACCGCTGCTTCAGGCAATTGGGAATGCGGAATTGCAGGAGGCTTACCGTAATATCCTAAAAGCTTTCTATGGGGTTTTGAAATCAACGGATGGCCATATTCAGTTTGCTATGCTGACGGGGGTGACCAAATTTGGAAAAATAAGCGTATTCAGTGATCTGAACAACCTGGACGACATTTCCATGCGCGAACCTTATGTCAATCTCTGCGGAATTTCCGAACAGGAAATACACGATAATTTGGAAGAAGAGATCCATGAGTTGGCAGAACTCCAAAACATGACCTACGAGGATGTTTGTGTTAAACTCAAAGTGTATTACGACGGTTATCATTTTGTGGAAAAAACGATAGGCGTCTACAACCCGTTTAGCTTGCTCAATACATTTAAATATAATAAGTTTGGCAATTATTGGTTCGAGACCGGCACACCGTCCTATTTGGTCATGTTATTGAAACAAAGCCATTACGATCTGGAACGTATGGCTAATGAAGTTACTAGCTCGGACATCTTGAACAGTATTTATGAAGATTTGAATCCTATCCCGCTCATTTACCAGAGTGGCTACTTGACAATCAAGGGGTATGACGAGGAATTCGGAGTTTATCGGTTAGGGTTTCCTAATCGAGAAGTGGAAGAGGGGTTTATCAAATACTTAATGCCTTTCTATACCAGTGTCGATAAAGTAGAATCTACTTTTGAAATACAAAAATTCGTCAATGAAATCCGTAAAGGGCAACCTGATGCATTTTTACGACGCTTGCAAAGTTTCTTGGCTGATACACCATACGAACTGGCTCGCCAATTGGAATTACATTACCAGAATGTTCTTTTTATTGTTTTCAAATTGGTCGGTTTTTATGCGCAGGTCGAATACCACACCAGTGTGGGGCGTATTGATTTAGTTTTGAAGACGCAAGATTATATTTATATTATGGAATTTAAGTTGGAAGGGACTGCACAAGATGCATTGAAGCAGATTAACGAAAAGCAGTATGCACTCCCGTTTGCTACTGATCCCAGAAAACGATTCAAAATCGGAGTGAATTTCAGTAACAGGTTGCGGAATATCGAAGAGTGGATTATTGAAGAATAAATTTGATTTCTTATACCTTATTGTCAATAAAATATTTTTTTACATTTGGAGCTGTACAAGACAAGTGCTCTTTTCCAGTAAGTAAAACGGTGTTTTATTCATTGATTGGCCACTTTGTTTCCATGACGACCGTCTTTATTGCCATGACAAGGGACTTTATAGGCATGAAGACGGTCGGCATTATATATGATCTCGGCAACTTACGGTAACGAAGACGGTCGGTATGGGAAAATTCTGTGCTCCTCACAGGAAAAAAACGGGAAATACTTTTGTGGTAAACGGATGTGTATGGATGTTGTTCGGAAATATTCGGTTCTCAGAGAGTTGAGGTTTTTCACATTGTTACTGTTTTGCTGTTTTAGGGTGGCACAATGAATCCGGAACGTGGACGAGTTGCCGGATCCATGACATTTGTTGCCACCCTGAAACAGATTAATCGTGCAAAGTGTCAGATTAAAATGACGCACTATTTCAGGTGAAATAGAAAAATGGCAAAAAAGGGGGTTATTGTATTATTCTTCAATAATCCACTCTTCAATATTCCGCAGTTCGTTACTGAAATTAATCCCGATCTTGAATAATTTTCTGGGATCGGTAGCGAATGGGAGTGCATACTGCTTTTCGTTAATCTGCTTCAAGGCATCTTGGGCAGTACCTTCCAATTTGAACTCCATCACATAGATGTAGTCATTCGTTTTCAATACCAAATCGACACGTCCCATACTGGTGTGGTATTCGACTTGTGCATAAAAACCGACCAGTTTGAAAACGATAAAGAGGACATTCTGGTAATGCAATTCCAATTGGCGGGCCAGTTCGTATGGGGTGTCTGCAAAGAAACTTTGCAGGCGTCGGAGGAACGCATCGGGTTGGCCTTTACGGATTTCACTGACGAATTTCTGTATTTCGAAGGGAGATTCTACTTTGTTTATATTCGTATAGAAAGGCATCAGGTAGCGTACAAACCCTTCTTCTACTTCACGATTTGGGAAACCTAACTGGTAAATGCCGAATTCTTCATCATAACTTTTAATGGTCAGATACCCGCTTTGATAGATTACGGGGATAGGGTTCGATGAGTCTGCATAAATGCTGTTCAGTACATCCGAACTGGTTTCTTCGTTTGCCATGCGTTCCAGATCGTAATGGCTTCGCTTCAACAGTTCAACCAAATAAGACGGTGTGCCTGTTTCGAACCAATAGTTGCTGAACTTATTATATTTAAATGTGTTGAGCAGGCTGAACGGGTTATATATGCCGATGGTATTTTCTACGAAATGATAACCGTCGTAATACTCTTTGAGTTT
>OBZW01000874.1_pt1 | contig 12328 bp, 5 predicted proteins | sample 1477021 | NCBI WGS metagenome assembly OBZW01 (sample SAMEA2580262, study PRJEB22360) | human gut metagenome | biome: human gut; feature: human-associated habitat; material: faeces | place: Denmark | collected 2008/2010
TATCGACCCTAATGACATTGAGTCTATGGAAGTATTGAAGGATGGTGCTTCTGCAGCTATCTATGGTGCTGCTGCTGGTAACGGTGTTGTATTGATTACTACAAAGAAGGGAAAAGGAAATGGTAAAATTACATATGATTTCCAATATACTGCACAGAGTTTGGGCAAAGTACCCGAAGTAATGAATGCTGCGCAGTACAAGGAATTCTTTCTAGAAAACAAGAAGCTTACCCAAAGTGCTTTTGACACCTATTGGGATGGCAAAACTGATACGGATTGGGTCGATGAGGCTTTTGAAAGCAGTTCGATGGTACGTCATAATGTGACTTTTCAGGGTGGTAGTGACAAAGGTTCTTTCTATCTGTCATTGTCCCACCTTGATAACGACGGTATGATTGTCGGCAATGCCGATACTTATGAACGACTCACGGGAATGGTAAATGCCAGCTGGAAAATCAAACCTTGGCTGGAGGTAGGTACCAATAATCAGATTGAGCACTACAAAACTCAGTCCGTAGCCGAGGGCAATGAGTATGGTAGCATGATGCTTTCTGTATTACAATTAGACCCTCTGACCAAGCCTCTTTATCCTATTGATGACTTGCCGTTGAATATGGCTACCATCTATAAGGATCATAAGAATATGTTGGGCGATGGAAACGGCAACCTTTATGGTGTATCAGCTTTCACTGGCAATGCCGAAGCTATCAATCCTTTTGCCATGCGTGACAACTCTTATACCAAGAACAGAGGCTTTAATATCAATGGTTCTACTTATTTGAATTTTATGCCTATCAAGGGGCTTACCGTTACTTCTCGTCTTTCTTATCGTTTGGCTTCAACTTCCTCTTATGGCGTGGGGCAATCTTATTACTATACTGACAAGGCTAAACGTGATTGGGTGGAGGTTTCGGCTTCGGATTATAGCCCAACCTATTATCAGTGGGAGAACTTTTTGAACTACACCCGTTCTTTTGGCAAACACAACGCAACATTGATGTTGGGAACTTCTTATAGTCAGAGCCGTTCTTATGGCGTTAGCGGAAGTAAGAAGGGATATAATGAAGATACTACAGATATGTGGGGAAATGTGATTAACAGAGTTTCGCATTTGGGTTTCTTGCAGAATGATCCTAATTTCTTCTACTTTGCCTATGCTACATCTGATGCTGTAAAGGATGTAAGTGGTGGTGAGCCTACCTATACTCGTAAATTATCTTACTTCGGACGTTTGAATTATGACTATGCCGGAAAGTACATGGCTCAGTTCTCACTGCGTGCCGATGCTGCTGACCTCTCTGTGTTGCCAAAGAACAAACGTTGGGGCTATTTCCCGGCAGTTTCTTTGGGTTGGGTTCTTTCGGAGGAAAATTTTATGAAAGGAACTGAAGACTGGCTGTCACAATTAAAGCTCCGTGCCAGTTGGGGACAGAATGGTTCTACTGCATCATTGGGCGGTTATAAATGGAATGTATCAATTGGTGCTACCGGGCATTTGGCTGTAGGTGATAATAATAATTTCTCTTACATCAATGGTTATGCTCCCTCTGCTACCGGTAATGACGGACTTAAATGGGAAACTTCTGAACAAACCAATATAGGTATTGATGCCCGTTTCTTGAATAGCCGTTTGACTGTTACAGCCGATTATTTCCATAAAAAGACAAAAGACCTGATTGTTTCGGGCATTAAGGCTTCAACTGTAGTAGGTAACAGTTTCTCGCCAGTTAATGCCGGTAATATTACGAACAAGGGGTTTGAATTGGAACTGGGATGGCAAGATCGTATTGGTGACTTTGCTTATGGTGTCCGTGCCAACGTTGCTACATTGAAGAATAAAGTGACCAAGATGCATGAGTCTTTATCAAGTATTGATGGGGCTACTTATGTGACTTATGGAGCCATTACTCGTTTTGAGGTAGGTAAGCCCGCGTGGTATTTTTATGGTTATGATTTCATGGGTGTGGATTCAAAAACCGGTGAGCCAATCTTTAGAGATATTGATGGTGTAGAAGGTATTACGGATAATGATAAGACAGAAATTGGTAAGGGAATTGCCGACTATACTTATGGTATTACCTTGAATGCAGCTTGGAAGGGATTTGATTTTATCTTGTTTGGTACGGGTTCTCAAGGTAACGATGTGTTCTGTGGCTTGAACCGTGTGGATTACAATTTGAATCAGCTGACTTATTTTACAAAAAACCGCTGGACAGAAAGCAATCGCAATGGGAAGACTCCTGCATCAGGCGCTACAGATTATACCAAGTATCTGACTTCTTCCGGTTGTGTATTTGACGGTTCTTATTTTAAAATTAAACAGATTCAGTTAGGTTATTCTTTCCCGAAGCAACTGATTAAGAAGGTAGCAATTGAAAATCTACGTATATATGGCTCACTTGAGGACTTCTTTACTTTTACAGACTATCCTGGTTTTGACCCTGAAGTTACCGGTGTCGGAAATTCATTAGGTGTGGATAAAGGTAGTTATCCTAATTCAAAGAAGGTTGTTCTTGGTTTGAGTGTGACATTCTGATTTTTATGAACTTATTAAAATGAAAAACATATGAAATTAAGATATTCTTTAATGCTCGGAGCGCTCCTTATATTGGCTGGCACTTCGTGTGAAGACAAATTGGATATACCTCAAAAAGGTGTATTGGACTTTTCCACTTATTATAAAACTGACGAACAAGCTCAAGCAGCGGCTGATGCGCTTTATATACAACTCAAGGGTACATACTATAACTATACGATGATGAAGAATGCCCTTTCGGACGATGTTTGGGCAGGTGGTGGTGGTCGTAATGACAATGCAGAGCTGGAAGGCTGTAATGAATATTCATTTGGCTCAGACCAAAGTTTTATCGGAGGCGTATGGGAAAGCTACTATCAGCTTATTTATAAGGCGAATGTGATTCTGGGACGTGTTGAGCCTGATACTGATTTGAAGAAGAAGGCTTGTGCTGAAGCCAAGTTCTTCCGTGCTTTTGCTTATTTTGATTTAGTTTCTATGTGGGGTGATGTACCATTGGTAGACCATGAACTTGATAAATCCGAATATCAGTTGGCTCGTTCGCCTAAGGCTGATATTTGGGCGTTGATAGAGCGGGACCTGACTGAAGCTATCAATTCAGGACTCTTGGAGGAAAAGAAGAGTGTAGATGATAAAACGACATGGCGTGTTACCAAGCAGTTGGCACAAGCTATATTGGGTAAAGCTTATTTATGGCAAGAAAAATTCCATGAAGCTGCTGTTGTCTTGAATGAAGTTAGAGCTAGTGGTAAGTATAAACTTTATGATGGAAATTATGAGGATATCTTGACCTACAAGGCTGAGTATAATTGTGAAAGTATGCTCGAAAGTAACCGTATTTTTGATGCAAGTAATTCCATGGATGAGTTCAGTTTCTTTGAGGTGATGAATCATTGGCGCACTGATAAGTTGGATATGTCTGGCTCTAACAATCAGTTTAATGGTACCGGATGGGGATTTATGGTTCCTCAGAAAAAGTTGTATGATGCATTTGTTCAGGAAGAGGGTGTAGATGGTTATCGGTTGAATCAGACAATGAAAACCTATGACCAAATTTCTCAATTGGGTGTCAAGGTTGCCAAAGGGCAGAGTTTGATTAATGAAGGTTATTTCATGTGGAAGCGTCGCTTCTCGAATGTAGAATCTCCTGCTGGGTTCTGGTGTTCATATAATAACTATCGTTGGATGCGTTATGCTGAAGTCTTGTTACTGGCGGCTGAAGCAAACCTGAAGGATGGCAATCAATCCGAAGCTGATGCTTGCTTGAATGAGGTGCGTCAGCGTGCAAGATTGGATGCAAAGACGGCTACCTTGGATGCCATTAAATTGGAAAAGAGACTGGAACTCTGTTCTGAATATACCCGTTATCAGGATATTATCCGTTGGAAAGATGCGGAGGCTTTGCTTAAGGATCAGGGTGAAAGAACACCTATCTTGTCAAATAAGGCAGGAAAAGATGAGCCGGATAATGTAGCGGTAGAATACATTCAGTATAACAAGGATAAAACGCGTTATGGTTTCAAGGAAAGACATTATTTGTTGCCTATTCCGGCAAAGGAGATCCGTTTGAATCCGAATATGGAACAAAATGCAGGTTGGTAAAGCGTATAAAGAATCAAAATCTAACTTCGTCATCTGATGCAGATAAACAAAATTAGATTTTTCTAACTGATTAATTGTTTGTAGAAGAAGTCCCCCGTGGGAATCAGCTAATTGTACGGGGGCTTCTTTTGTGGCTTTTTAAATATAATATATATGAGAAGATTGTCAATTACTTTATTTTCACTCTGTCTGGCATCTGCTTTGACTGCACAGGTGACCGGTTCGAATCAGTCAGTCAGACTGCGTGCCGACAATATCGACGAAGTGGTCAGTGCCATGACCCTCGAAGAGAAGGTACACCTCGTCATCGGTTGTGGAATGTCGATGGGAAGTGATACCAAGTTTCCCGGAACAGCGGGACGTACTTACGACATTCCCCGACTGGGTATCCCTTCTGCCTATCTTGCCGACGGACCGCACCGGTTGGCGATGGCTGCCAAGCGGGAATTCGACAGCCGTACTTATCATGCTACGGAATTCCCTTCCAGCACCACGGTGGCAGCTACTTTCAATCCGGATGCAGCCCATAAGGTGGGACGTACTTTGGGTATGGAAGTGAAGGATTATGGTTTGGATGTGTTGCTGGCACCGGGTGTCAACCTGATGCGAAATGTGCTTTGTGGACGTAACCATGAATATTATTCGGAAGATCCGGTGTTGGCTGGTAAAATGGCTGCTGCCTATATCAACGGAGTCCAGAGCCGGGGGACAGGTACCTGCCTGAAACACTTTGCCGTGAACAACCAGGAGACCAACCGCAATAACAACGATTCTCATCTGACACAGCGCCCCTTGCGCGAGCTGTATTTGAAGTGCTTCGAGATTGCTGTCAAAGAGTCTCAGCCCTGGAGCGTGATGACCGCCTACAATAAGGTGAACGGCAAATATACCTGCGAGGACCGCGAACTGACAGAAGACATCCTCCGCGACGAATGGGGATTCAAGGGACTGGTGATGTCCGACTGGAATGCCGGAAAAGATGCCGTGACCTCCATCGTAGCAGGAAACGACATGCTGCAACCGGGGCAAGACCGCCAGTATAAAGCTATTTTGGAAGCCGTAGAGAACGGTACACTGGATTTGGCACTCCTCGACCGCAGCGTGAAGCGTGTGCTGGAGTTTGTGGTCAAGAGCCATACCTTTGCCGGCTACGAGTATCCCAATAAAACCGATTTGGAGGCTCATGCGCAAGTAGACCGTGAGATAGGTGCGGAAGGTATCGTGCTGCTGGATAACAAGCAGGCGCTACCCATGGCTGCCGGCATCAAAAAAGTGGCCCTTTATGGAACTACTTCCTATGACATGGTTCCTGCCGGCATGGGCTTTGGCAGTACGGGCATCGGCTATTACACGGTTTCTATGGTAGAAGGTTTGCGCAATGCGGGTTACATCGTGGACAAAGAATTGCTGAATCGCTACAAGAAGCATATGGCCGACGAGCAGAAACGGCTTTTTCCTCACGGAAAACCGCCTTTCGCCTTTACTCCGCTGCCCCGTGCCGAGGAGTTCCTGCCCACTGCCGAGGAACTGGCTGCACAAGTGAAGGCCAACGACATTGCCGTGCTTACGCTGGGGCGTGTCAGTGGCGAGGGCTGTGACCGCCGTGTGGAAGATTTCCTCCTGAAGGAGAACGAATTGGCTCTGATTAAGCAAGTGTCTGCCGCTTATCATGCTGCAGGCAAGAAACTGGTGGTGGTTCTCAACATCTGCAGCCCGGTGGAGACTGCTTCTTGGAAGGGACTGGCAGATGCAGTGGTTTGTGCCTTCCAGCCGGGACAAGAGGTGGGTAATTGTATCATGGACATCCTGACCGGAAAGGTGAATCCTTCGGGCAAGTTACCCATGACGTTTGCCGTGAAATATGGCGATGCGCCGTCGGATGCTAACTTCCCTTTTGATTACGAGTTCAAGATGCCGTCGTTTGCTATGGGTACCGGCATGAACTTCAAGTCCGAAAAGAAAGAGGAGAAACCGAAGGAACCGGAGAAAAATGTGGATTTCACCAACTATGAAGAGGGAATCTATGTGGGTTATCGCTATTTCGACACTTTCGGTAAAGAGGTTTCCTATCCGTTCGGTCATGGTTTGAGCTATACTGCTTTTGACTATGCGGTAGAGAACGCCAAAATGGATGCCGACCGCTGTGAGTTGAAAGTGAGCGTGAAGAACATCGGCAAGGTGGCAGGGCGTGAAGCTGTACAACTCTATGTGAAAGCTCCGAATGGGGGACTTGACAAGCCTGCCAAGGAGTTGAAGGCCTTCGGCAAAACTGCCTTGCTCCAGCCGGGCGAGAGCCAGACACTGATTCTGACTTGGAACGTGATGGACATGGCTTCCTTTAATGAGAAAAACAGCTCTTGGGAGTTGGCTAAGGGTGAATATCAGTGGATGGTTGCCGCATCTTCGGCCGATGTGCGTTGCACAGCGGTACAGAGGGTGACAAAGGCACGCAAGCAGAAAGTGCATGATGCCATGCGGGCGCAAGTGCCTGTGGCTGTGTATCCGATGGTGAAGAGATGAGGGGGATATGCGTGAAAAAACTGATATATATCAATTAGTTTTAGAGTGGAAAACGCTTATTTTGTAGTACATTTTTAAATCGATACCATGAAAAGATTGATACTCTCTCTTTTAGCCGTCTGCTTGCTGTGGATGGCAAATGCACAAAATCCTGCATGGGGACCGCAAAGCAAGGTAGTGACCGACAGCATCTACAGCCAGGTATTGAAAGCACACCGTGCCTACACCATCTATCTGCCGCAAAGCTATAGCAATGAAACGGATAGGAAATATCCTATCCTCTATTTGCTGCACGGCATGTCGGGGGTGAATACCAGTTGGTTTACAGACCAACGTGTGAAGGACGTGATGGACCAGTTGGTGGCATCGGGCGAGGCTTGCGAGATGATTATCGTCAGCCCCAATGCAGGAGGCAATCCGGCCACTTGCTGGAACGGCTACTTCAACATGCCGGGATGGGCTTACGAAGATTTCTTCTATAAGGAGTTCCTTCCTTATATAGAGAAGACCTACCGGGTGAAAGGTGATAAGCAGCATCGTGCCATTGCCGGACTTTCTATGGGCGGAGGTGGAACGACGAGCTATGCACAACGCTATCCGGATATGTATTGTGCTGCCTATGCCATGAGTGCTTTGATGAACATCCCCGTCAGTGGTGAGGAGGTGGGAAAAGATCCCGACCCCACAAACAAGATGGCTGTGCTGACGCGTTCTGTGCAGGAACATAGTTGCATCAGGTATGTGGTTGAGGCAGATGATGCGCGTAAGGCACAGCTTCGTACAGTACAGTGGTTTGTGGATTGCGGAGACGATGACTTTCTGCTGGACCGTAATATAGAGTTTTTCCAGGCGATGCGTAATGCCGGTATCCCTTGCCAGTTCCGTGTGCGGGATGGCGGACATACCAGCGAATATTGGCATTCGGCACTTTATATGTGCCTGCCTTTTGTAAGTCGCAGCTTTGCTAAATAACAAGAAGCTAATTCATTTAATATAAGAAATTATGAAAAGATTATTAAGTTTGGCAGCGATGCTGCTGGTCTGCTGTGTCACCCTTTTTGCACAGCAAGCTCTTTGGGGAGGTGCGGCAGTTGTCTCTCCTGATATTCATGACGACAACACGGTTACTTTTCGCTTGAAAGCTCCTAAGGCTGTAAGGGTGCAGATTACCGGTGATTTTCTGCCTCCACAAACTATTAAGACTCCTCGTGGCGATTATGATGCACCGGGCATTGCCGATTTGACAGAGGGGAAGGATGGCGTTTGGGAATTTACTACTCCCGAACCATTGAAGCCGGAACTTTATGGATACTCCTTTATTGTGGATGGATTGAGAATGATGGACCCGAGCAATGTTTACATGATTCGGGATGTGGCTACCGTGACCAATGTATTTATCATCGGTGGTGACCGTGCCGATTTGTATAAAGTGAATAAGGTACCCCATGGAACGGTAAGTCGCATGTGGTACAATAGTCCTTCGCTGGGAATGGACCGCCGTCTGACGATTTACACTCCGGCTGGTTATGAAACCAGCGGCAAGCGTTATCCGGTATTTTATCTGCTTCATGGTGCAGGTGGTGATGAGGAAGCTTGGATTGCTCTTGGCCGTACTTCGCAGATATTGGATAATCTCATTGCACAAGGCAAGGCTAAACCTATGATTGTGGTGATGACTAACGGCAATGCTTGGCAAGATGCTGCTGCAGGTGAATCTCCCAAGGGTTTTGTTGCCCCCTCCATGCGTCCCGACGAAAGAGCGAAGGTGGCGGAAGGTGCTTTTGAACTCTCGTTTCCCGAAATTGTGAAGTTCGTGGAGAAGAATTTCCGCACTCTTGCCAATAAGAAGAACCGTGCTATTGCCGGGCTTTCTATGGGTAGTTTCCACTCTTGCAATATTTCCAAGTATTACCCGGACATGTTCGACTATGTAGGTCTTTTCTCCGGTGCAAGTACCGGAAACGATAAATCGACGTGTCCGGTCTATACCGACTTCGAAGGTAAGCTGAAGACTCAGTTTGCCAAGAAACCGGCTCTTTACTTCATCGCATGCGGCAAGACGGACTTTGTTTATAAAGGTGTGGCCGATTTTCGCAAGTTGCTTGACGACAATGGTTATAAGTACGAGTATCTTGAAACGGGCGAGGGACATATCTGGAGGAACTGGCGAATCTATCTGACGGAGTTCGCGCCGAAGTTGTTCAAATAAGAGGATTTGGTATAACTAATTTAATAACAAAATAACATACGTATCATGAAAAGAATTTCTATTTTGTCAGCTCTGTTGCTGATGTGTGCGATGACTTTCGCGCAACAAGCTCTCTGGGGAGGCGCTCCCGTGGTCTCACCTGAGATACACGACAACAATACAGTAACTTTCCGCTTGAAGGCGCCGAAAGCCGTAAAGGTGCAAGTAACCGGCGACTTCCTGCCTACGCAGAAAATCAAGACTCCTTTTGGTGAGTTTGATGGTCCGGGTGTGGCAGATTTGAAAGAGAACAAGGACGGTGTGTGGGAATTCACTACTCCCGAACCGCTGAAACCAGAACTCTACAGCTACACTTTCCTGGTAGACGGACTGAAGATTAATGACCCTGCCAACGTCTATATGATTCGAGACGTGGCAAGCGTGACGAATGTATTCATCATCGGTGGTGACGAGCGCATCGACCTCTACAAAGTGAATAAGGTTCCTCATGGAACGGTATCTAAGGTATGGTACAACAGCCCTACGCTGGGTATGGACCGCCGCCTGACTGTCTATATGCCTGCCGGATATGAGACAAGCGGCAAGCGCTACCCCGTCTTCTACCTGCTACACGGCATGGGTGGCGACGAGAACGCATGGAGCGAACTGGGACGTACGGCACAGATTCTGGATAACCTCATCGCCCAAGGCAAGGCCAAGCCGATGATTGTAGTAATGACCAACGGTAACGCTGCGTTGGAGGCTGCTCCGGGTGAATCGTCACTGGGTTTTGCCGCTCCCAGCATGAATCTGCCCAAGACGATGGAAGGCTCTTTCGAAACGGCTTTCCCCGACGTGGTGAAATTCATTGATAAGACTTACCGTACACAGGCCAACAAGAAGGGGCGTGCCATTGCTGGTCTCTCTATGGGAGGTTTCCACTCCATGCACATCTCCAAGCAATATCCGGACATGTTCGACTATGTAGGGCTGTTCTCGGCTGCCATCATGCCCAACAAAGATGTGAAGTCTCCGATTTATGACAACCTTGAAGCCAAACTGAAAACCCAGTTTGCCAAGAAACCGTCACTCTATTACATCGCTATCGGTAATAAAGACTTCTTGTTCCAGGCCAATAACGACTACCGCAAGATGTTGGACGAGAAGGGTTACAAATATGAATATTATGAAACCGGAGAAGGTCATATCTGGAAGAACTGGCGTATTTACCTGACAGAATTCGCACCGAAGATATTTAAATAAGATTATGAAGAAGAATATCATATCCATGGCAGCAGCAATGGCTGTTTTGTCAGCTTGCGGACCGGGTGTGCCGCAGCTTGGAAAGTCCTCTCTGGATGAGGTGATTGGCGCCATGACCTTGGAAGAAAAGGCGCATCTGGTAGTGGGTACCGGTATGGCAGGTTTCTCGGGTGACAGTGCCGTAATCGGTGCAACGAGAAAGCTGGTGCCGGGTGCGGCAGGAACCACATACCCGATTGAACGCCTCGGCATTCCCGCTGTGGTGCTGGCTGATGGTCCCGCCGGACTGCGTATCGACCCCAAGCGTGAGGGGGATTCGGCTACGTACTATTGTACTCATTTCCCTATCGGAACTTTGCTCGCCTCTACCTGGGACCAGGAACTGGTGGAAAGTGTAGGTCAGTCCATCGGTAACGAAGTGCTGGAATACGGTGCGGACGTGCTGTTGGCTCCGGCGCTGAACATTCACCGTAACCCGCTTTGCGGACGTAACTTCGAGTATTATTCTGAAGACCCGTTGGTGTCGGGTAAGATTGCCGCCGCCTACGTACGTGGTGTGCAGAGCAACGGTGTGGGTACCAGTATCAAGCACTTTGCTGTGAACAACCAGGAAACCAACCGTATGGCTACGGATGCGCATGTATCTCCACGCGCCTTGCGCGAAATCTACTTGAAAGGATTCGAGATTGCCGTGAAGGAATCCGCTCCTTGGACCGTGATGTCCTCATACAACTACCTGAACGGTGTCTACACTTCGGAAAACAAGGAGTTGCAGACAACCATGTTGCGCGACGAATGGGGCTTCAAGGGCATGGTGATGACCGACTGGTTTGGCGGCAAGGATGCCGTGGCACAGATGGTGGCAGGCAATGACATGTTGCAGCCCGGTCTGCCCAAGCAGTACGAAGCCATCGTGAAGGGTGTGCAGGACGGAGCGTTAGATGAAGCCATCCTCAATCAGAATGTGAAGCGTATTCTGGAGATGATTCTCCAGACTCCCCACTTCAAGGGATATAAATACTCCAACAAGCCTGATTTGAAGGCGCATGCTGCCGTTACTCGCCAGTCGGCAACGGAAGGCATGGTATTGCTGAAGAACGATAACGGTGCTCTGCCGCTGGCTGCCGACGTGAAGAACGTGGCACTCTTCGGTTGCACTTCCTACGATTTCATTGCAGGCGGTACAGGTTCGGGCAACGTGAACCGCGCTTATACCGTTTCGCTATTGGACGGCTTGAAGAATGCCGGCTATGTGGTGGATGAAGCGCTGAAGAATAGCTATGAAGCTTACCTGAAAACCGAGAAAGAACGTCTGTCCAAAGATAAGAAAGAGTGGTTCATGCCCGATACCCGTCCGGCTGAGATGGCTGTTTCCGCACAAGTCATCCGCGAGCAGGCTGCCAAGGCCGATGTGGCACTGGTGACGCTGGGACGTACCTCCGGTGAGTTCCTTGACCGTATGGTAGCCGACTTCAACCTCACCAAAGAGGAACAGAACATGTTGAAAGCTGTGTCCGATGCTTTCCACGCTGCCGGAAAGAAGGTAGTGGTAGTGCTCAATATTGGTGGTGTGATTGAAACCGCTTCTTGGAAATCTGCTCCCGATGCCATTCTTTGTGCATGGCAGGCAGGCCAGGAGGGAGGAAACAGTGTGGCTGACGTGCTGAGTGGCAAGGCTTCTCCTTCGGGCAAGCTGACAATGACTTTCCCGGTGAAGTTTGAAGATGCCGCTTCTTCCGACAACTTCCCGATAGACATGCGTGTGAGCACCGACCTCATGAACAAAGGCGGGAAGAAGAACGACGTGAAGAACGTGGACTATACCAATTACGAAGAGGACATTTACGTGGGTTACCGTTACTTCGACACCTTTGGCAAGCAGGTTTCCTATCCTTTCGGTTACGGTCTTTCCTATACCACTTTTGCTTACGACAAGGCTGCTGTCAAGGCAGACAACGGTGTCTATACCGTGTCTGTAGAAGTGAAGAACACCGGTAAGGTAGCAGGCAAGGAAGTGGTTCAGCTTTATGTATCCGCTCCCGATGCTGCAGACGCCAACAAACCCGAAAAGGAACTGAAAGCTTTCGCCAAGACCAAGGAACTGAAACCGGGCGAAACTACTGTGGTGACGCTGAAAGTGAATGCTGCCGACCTGGCTTCCTACGATGAGGCTGCATCGGCATGGGTGGTAACTCCCGGAAACTACAAGTTCCTCGTCG
>OBZW01000876.1_pt1 | contig 12283 bp, 7 predicted proteins | sample 1477021 | NCBI WGS metagenome assembly OBZW01 (sample SAMEA2580262, study PRJEB22360) | human gut metagenome | biome: human gut; feature: human-associated habitat; material: faeces | place: Denmark | collected 2008/2010
CCGCCGACAACGGGGCGTCGATTCTCCAGTGTTCGTGGGGCTACCCGGCCGGAGCGGTCACGACCGACAACGCCTACGCCAGCGGAGCGCGGATCGAAAAGCAGGCGATCGACTACTTCATCGCGACGAAAAACAACGCTGTTCTCGACGGCGGACTTGTGATTTTCGCTGCGGGCAACGACGCCAAGGCCATGTCCGGTTATCCGGGCGCTTACCGCGATTACATTTCGGTCACCGCCTTCTCGCCCGACTATCTGCCGGCCTACTACACGAACTATGGTCCGGGCTGCAACGTCGCGGCTCCGGGCGGCGACGCCTATATCTCGCCTTCGGGAAGCAGCGCCGCGCAGGTGCTTTCGACGCTTCCGTCCGAGCTTTACCAGTCGGATTACGGCTATATGCAGGGTACCTCGATGGCCTGCCCGCACGTATCGGGCGTCGCCGCGCTGGGGCTTTCCTACGCGCTGGCCAAAGGGAAGCAATATACGGTGGCCGAATTCAAATCAATGCTTCTGACTTCGGTGAACGACATCGACACCTACCTCGACGGCACCAAACAATCCCTGACCACCATGCAGCTGCGCAATTACCGCAAGCAGATGGGTACGGGAGCGATCGACGCCTACCAACTGCTCATGCAGATCGAGGGCACACCCTGCCTGAAAGCGAAAGTCGGCGTACAGCAGCAGCTTTCGCTCGACAAGTACTTCGGCAAGGCTTCGGCGAACCTGACCTATCTCGGCGTCGAGATCTCGCAGGCTGACAGGACCAAGCTCGGTATTTCGGCGGAGCCGACCTTCGTGTCCGGGAAGCTGAGACTGCACTGCACCAAGCCGGGCGTAGCCCGAATAACGGTCAGGGCGGTTGCCGGAGGCAGCGGTCTCGGCACGGGGACATCAATGGGCGGCATGGAGATCGCCAAAGAGTTCGCCGTCATCGCCCGCGCGGTACAGACCGAAAACGGAGGTTGGTTGTAATATAAACGCATGAAGATTATGAGAAAGACTATCTATATCGTACTGGCCGCACTGGGCTTGTGTCTGTTCGCCGGCTGCGGATCGTCGGACAAGGAGAAGGTGTCGCCGCTGGTAAAACAGCTTGCCGGCGAATGGCAGCTCAAAACGTGGAACGGCGAAGCTCCGCGGGATTTCGATGCCTATGTCTCCTTCGGCGCGGACCGTTCGTTCGAAATATACCAGCGGATCGAGCAGGTGGGCTACCAGAAGTATTCGGGAAAATACGAGATCAGAAACGGGATGCTCGGCGGCGTATACAGCGACGGCAAGCCGTTCGGCAGCACTTACGACATCACTTTCGACGAGTCGGGCAATACGCTGACGCTGACCAGCGCCACGGGCGTCGCCGAGACGGGCGTTTATGTGCGCGCCGCGATTCCCGACGGGGTCAAAAACGGAGCGGCCGTGATGAAGAGTTCCCGGACGGTTCCGATCCGGCTTTTATAGAACATCGCAGGCGGGATCGCTCCCCTCTGGCGCCATGTGCGGCATCGTTAGATGCCGCACATTTTTTATGCACTTTCCACCCGGTTTCCGGCTCCGGTTTCAGCCCGCAAGCATCCCGGAAAGGTTATACTCTGGTAACGTTCTTACCTGTTCGGTTATTTTCAATCAGTTGATCTTGAGTGAGTTGTTTGGTGTTTTCAGGTGGCCGTATAGTTGCAAAGGTGCCTGCGTTCGCGCCTTTTTCCGGCATCGAAAATCGAAAACGGTACTGAAGGTCAAACCATTGGGGATATCTGCAAACCCGAATAGAGGATGCTGGCTTTCTATTTTAAAAAATTAACTAATAGATTAACGCTTATGGTAAAAAAAATCCTACTATCGTTAATTGGAGTACTTGTGTTTGCAGCGGGGGCATTCGCCCAAGCCAAACAAGTGCGCGGTAGTGTCGTTGATGAAAACGGAGCGGCCGTGATCGGCGCTTCGGTTATCGTCAAAGGTACGACCATCGGTGTATCCACCGATCAGCAGGGATTTTTCGTTATGAACAATGTTCCGGCGAAATCCGAGGAACTGCAAATCTCCTATTTGGGGTATGTTACGCAGGATGTGAAGATCCGTCCGAACATGCAGATTACCCTTGTTCCTGACGAGCAGACTATCGAGTCCGTCGTGGTTACGGGTATGACCAAGACCGACAAACGTCTCTTTACGGGTGCGGCGGACCGCCTTTCCGCCGAGGATGTGAAACTTTCGGGTATGGCCGATATCAGCCGCGGTCTGGAAGGCCGTTCGGCCGGTGTCTCGGTGCAGAACGTATCGGGTACTTTCGGTACCGCTCCCAAGATCCGCGTCCGCGGTGCGACGTCGATCTTCGGCAGCTCGAAACCCCTCTGGGTGGTCGACGGCGTGATTATGGAGGACGTGATCGACATCGACGCCGACGCACTCTCTTCGGGTGACGCCACGACGCTGATCAGCTCCGCCATCGCAGGTCTCAACGCCGACGACATCGAGAGCTTCAGCATTCTGAAAGACGGTTCCGCAACTTCCATATACGGTGCACGCGCAATGGCCGGCGTGATCGTCGTCACGACCAAGAAGGGTCGTGCAGGCGAGAGCCGCATCAGCTATACCGGCGACTATACGTTCCGTATGACGCCGCGCTACGCCGATTTCAACATCATGAATTCTCAGGATCAGATGTCGGTATATCAGGAAATGGCCGCCAAAGGCTGGCTCAACAACTCGACTATCGCAAACGCCTCTTCGAGCGGTGTTTACGGTAAGATGTGGGAGCTGGTCAACACGGGCAAACTCGAAAATACGGAGGCTGCGCGCAACCGCTACCTGCGTAAGGCCGAGTACCGCAATACGGACTGGTTCAAGGAGCTTTTCCGGAGTTCGCTGATGCACACGCACTCGATCAGCCTCAGTTCCGGTACCGAGAAGTCGCAGTACTACGCTTCGATGAGCGCCATGTTCGATCCGGGATGGACCAAGGCCAGCGAGGTGGAGCGTTATACGGCGAACCTCAATGCTACCTATAATATCTTCGACAATCTGACGCTGAACCTGATTTCGAGCGGTTCTTACCGTAAGCAAACGGCTCCGGGTACGCTGGCGGCGACGACCGACGTGGTATTCGGCGAGGTGAAGCGCGATTTCGACATCAACCCCTACTCTTATGCCATGAATTCGTCCCGGACGCTCGATCCCGATGAATTCTACACGCGCAACTACGCTCCGTTCAACATTATCGACGAACTTGGGCGTAACTACATCGATCTCAACGTCGTGGATACGAAATTCCAAGCGGAGCTGCGTTACAAGCCCGTCACGGGCCTCGAACTGAGCGCACTGGCCGCCATCAAATATTCGGCTACGACGCAGGAGCACAATATTACGGACTATTCGAATCAGGCCCGCGCCTACCGTGCAATGGCTACTACGGTGATCCGTGACAACAACCCGTTCCTGTATACCGATCCCGACAATGCGTATGCAGTGCCTATTTCGATCCTGCCCAAGGGCGGTATCTACAAGCGCCGCGACAACAACATGCTGTCGTACGACTTCCGTTTTGCCGCTTCGTACAATACGGAGATCAACAACCAGCACATTATCAACCTCTACGGAGGTATGGAGGTCAACCAGAGCGACCGTCACGAATCTTGGTTCAACGGCTGGGGTATGCAGTACTCGATGGGCCTGATCCCCTTCTACGCCTACGAGGTATTCAAGAAAGGCAAGGAGGAGAACACCGACTACTTCGGTCTGGCCGACACCCATTACCGCAACGTCGCTTTCTTCTTCAACGGCACCTATTCGTGGAACGGCCGCTACACCCTCAACGGAACCTTCCGTTACGAAGGAACGAACCGCATGGGTAAGAGCCGCAGCGCCCGCTGGCTGCCGACATGGAACGTCGCCGGTGCATGGAACGTACACGAAGAGAATTTCTTCGAGGCGCTGCGTCCCGCACTGTCGCACTTGTCGCTGAAGGCTTCCTACTCGCTGACCGCAGACCGCGGCCCCAGCTTCGTGACCAACTCGCGCGTCGTCATTACGAGCAATACCCCGTGGCGTCCTTCGGCCGGTGTTACCGAGTCGGGTCTGACGATTTACGACTTGGAGAACAGCGAGCTGACTTACGAGAAGAAGAACGAGGTGAACGTCGGTATCGACATGGGCTTCCTGAACAACCGCATCAGCCTCGCAGCCGACTGGTACAAGCGTGACAACCACGACCTGATCGGTGTGATCAACACGCAGGGTATCGGCGGTCAGGTGATGAAATACGGTAACGTCGCCGGTCTGAAATCTTCGGGTGTCGAGCTGACTCTTTCGACCCGCAACATCGAAACCAAGAATTTCAGCTGGTCTACGGACTTCATCTATTCGCACCTGAAAGAGGAGGTGACCGACCTGATGTCGTACAAGCGTGCCATCGACCTCGTATCGGGCACCGGTTTCGGTATGGAAGGCTATCCTTCGCGTTCGATCTTCTCGTTCGACTTCCAAGGCCTGAACGACGAGGGTATCCCGCAGTTCATCAACGAGAAAGGCCAGCTCACGACCACCTCGATCAACTTCCAAGAGCGTAACAACCTCGGACATCTGAAGTATTCGGGTACGGCCGATCCGACGGATTTCGGTAGCTTCGGCAACATGTTCCGTCTCTACGGCTTCAAGCTCAATGTCTTCATCACCTACTCGTTCGGCAATGTGATCCGTCTGGATCCGGTCTTCTCCGAATCCTACAGCGACCTGCTCTCCATGCCGCGCGAGTTCCGCAACCGCTGGATGCGTCCGGGCGATGAGAACCATACGGATATTCCGGTTATCGCCAACAAGCGTCAGGTCAAGAAGGACAACTACCTTTCGCGCGCTTACAATGCCTACAACTATTCGACGGCACGTATCGCCAAGGGCGACTTCATCCGCATGAAGGAGATTTCGCTGACCTACGACTTCCCGAAGCGCTGGATCAAGAAACTCCGTTTCTCGAACATGTCGCTTAAACTTCAGGCTACGAACCTCTTCCTGATCTATGCCGACAAGAAGCTCAACGGTCAGGATCCCGAATTCTTCAATACCGGCGGTGTTGCGGTTCCGGTGCCCAAGCAATTTACGCTGACGCTGAAAATCGGTTTATAACAGACGCTAAAGATGAAAAATATGAATACGAAAAAAATAACCACGCTAATCGTACTCGCGGCTGCCCTCGTGGCGCTTCCCGCTTGTAACGACTTTCTGGATGAGATGCCGAACAACCGAACCGAACTCGATTCGAGCGACAAGATCACCAGTCTGCTGGTTTCGGCATATTCCGAACATACCTACCCCGTAACCTGCGAATACGCATCGGACAATGTCGATGAAACGGCATTGGTTTCACCGGACTTCGGACCCGAACAGGAAGAGTACTACCGCTGGCAGGACGTTACGGCGGCCGTTACCAACGAAGCGCCTCAGGCCGTATGGAGTCAGTATTACATGGCGATTGCCGCTGCCAACCAAGCGCTCGACGCCATCAAGGAACTGGGCGGCGCCGACACCCCGCAGCTGAAGGCCGCCAAGGGCGAAGCGCTCATTTGCCGTGCATACGCTCATTTCTGTCTGGCCAATATGTTCTGTCAGGCTTACAATCCGCAGTATGCGTCGGAAGACCTTGGCATCCCCTACATGGAGAAGGCCGAAACGATACTCAACCCCAAATACACCCGCGGTACGCTGGCCGATGTCTATTCCAAGATCGACGCCGACCTGATCGAGGGTCTGCCGCTGATCACCGACGAGTTCTACTCGGTGCCGAAGTACCATTTCAACCAGAAGGCCGCCTATGCTTTTGCAGCTCGTTTCTACCTCTTCTATCAGAAGTGGGACGAGTGTATCGCCGCCGCGAAGGTAGTGCTGGGAAGCGCTCCCGAAACGATGATGCGCGACCTTGAGGCGAACGGCAAACTGGGACTGCAGTCGGCCGACGGACAGACCCTGCTTCGCACGATGGACTATATCGACTACTCGCACAAGTGCAATCTGCTGCTGCAGACCTCGATAACCGATGCTCCCGGCATTTCGTTCGGTCCTTACAATGCCTACACCGGGTTCTCCCACGGTAACTGGCTGGATCAGACCGAAACCTTCCGCGCTCCGACGGCTCCATGGGGCAGCAGCTATACGCTCTACTCTGCGCCGTATTCAATGAATACCGGTAAAGCCGACAAGTGTTTCGCATGGCGTGCGCCCTGCCTCTTCGAGATCAAGGACCCGGTGATGCAGACGGGACTCGCGCATACGGTTTTCCCCGCATTTACGGCCGAAGAGACGCTGCTCTGCCGCGCCGAGGCTTACATCATGAAGAAGGAATACGGCCCGGCTCTGAACGACATGAACCTCTGGATCAGCAAATATGTGAAGTCCGGCGCCCAGACGCTCACCGAAGCCAGCGTCAACCAGTGGGCGCAGAACACGAGGGAGTACACTCCGGCCAACCCCACGGTGAAGAAACCTTTCGGCGAGACGGCTTTCCCGCTCGAAGCCGGCACGCAGACCAACATGTGCTATGCGCTGCTGCATCTGCGCCGTGTGGAGACCGTACACCTCGGTTTGCGCTGGTTCGACGTAAAACGTTACGGCATTACGATCTATCGTCGCAAGCTGGCCAGCTACAACACGCTCGGAAGCGTTACCGACGAACTGCACGCCCGCGACCCGCGCTGCGCGATGCAGCTGCCGATGGATGTCGTTGCCGCAGGCCTGACTCCTAACCCGAGATAATCAGATGCTAACGATAAAACAGGATATACGATGAAAAAGAATATTATATTACTTATGACGGCAGTGTTCGGAGTGTTCGTTTTGGCGGGCTGCTCCGAGGACGACCTGAAAAAGACGAGTGCTGTCCTCGACTCGCCTACCGTCGAGAACGATTTCGACAGATGGCTTGCCAAGAACTATTTGGAACCCTACAACATCGATTTCAAATATCGTTTCAAAGATGTTCTGGGCGACATGGACTACAACCTGACTCCCGCGGATTACGGACAGGCGATCAAACTGGCCAAGCTGACGCTGCACCTGACGCTGCAGGTTTACGACGAAGTGACGGGCAACAGGCAGTTCATCAGCGAGAACTTCCCGAAGATCGTCCATGTTATCGGTTCGCCGGCCTATAACGAAAACAACAACATCGTACTCGGTGTGGCCGAAGGCGGTAAGATGATGACCCTTTATCAGGTAAACATCATCGACTATCTGCTGAGCACGAAGAATATTGCCCAGCTCAACGAGCTATTCTTCAAGACCATGCACCATGAGTTCGGTCACATCCTCCACCAGACGCGGCCCTACTCGACCGACTTCAACGCCGTGACGCCTTCGAGCTACGTCGGCGACGCATGCTTCGACACCTATCGGACGGATGCAGCGGCTCGTCAGGCCGGGTTTATCACGCGTTATTCGTCGAAGGCTCCCGATGAGGATTTCGTGGAACAGCTCTCGCTCTACGTAACCTCGACGGCAGCCGAATGGGAAGCCATTCTCGCACAAGGCGGCAGCGCCGGACGTCCGCTTCTCGAACAGAAGAACGATATCATGCGTGCCTACATGCTCAGCACATGGGATATCAATATCGATGAACTGCGAAAAGTGGTATTACGTCGGCAGAATGAGATTTGGTCGCTCGATTATAACATTTAATTCGTAAAAGAGATGAAAAAACTTATCATATTATTAGCGGTTTTGCCGCTTGTCCTCTCTTCGTGCCTCAAAGACGACAAGGACGCTTTCGGCAAAACGGCCAGTGAGCGAATCCGCGAGGTGCAGGAGGGCACCGAAAAGGCGCTGACCGGAGCTGCCAACGGCTGGCTGATGGAGTACTATCCCAGTGCGACGCAGGAGTACGGAGGCATTGCGATCTACATGAAATTCCAGAACGGAACGGTTACCGTAACTTCCGAAGCGGGAGGCGCCGGCAAGACCGCCGAGAGTCTCTACTCGTACGATCAGGATTACGGTCCCACGATCAATTTCGACACTTACAATCCGTACTTCCATATCTATTCGGAGCCGAACTCCGGTATCGGCCCGACCAATACGGGTATGGGAGGCGACAGCGAGTTCATCATCATGAGCTACGCGGCCGACAAAGTCGTTCTGCGCGGCAAGAAGACCCAGAACACCATCGTGCTGACTCCCCTGCCGGAAACCGCATGGAACACGATGTTCGGCAAATATTCTGCGGATGTGACCAAGATGGACAATTTCCGGTCCTACGAACTCGTTCTCAACGGCAAGACCTACGACATTTCGCGCGAGGTGGCGGCCGGTTATAACTCCCGTTATTTTTCGGTTGTGACTGAAAACGGAACGATTCCCGCAAGCTTCATCTACACGCAGGATACCGGACTCAAGTTCTATGAGCCGCTGGTTGTCGACGGAGTGTCGATCGAGGAGATGACTTGGAGCGGCGGCATGTTCACCGACGAGATGAGCGGCGCCCGGATTCAGGAAACGGTATCCAACAATAAGTTCACCTTCGCCGTATCGGACATCAAGGCTACTTCGGTCAACGTAGAAACGACGCCGACTGTTGCAAACGAGTACTACTATTTCGACGTCGTGCCGTCGAGTGCATTCGCAAGTGCATCGGATGAGGAGATTCTGTACGAACTGATGGACGGAATCACGTCGATGAACCAATTGTCGCTCGGCAAAATGATGAAAACGCTGACGGTAGATTCTGACACGGAGTACATACCCTGCGCATTCGGTCTTAAAATCGTAAACGGCTGGATCTATCCGATCACGGAACTGGCAAAGGGCACCGCTTTCATGAGCGGTCAGGGCGATCCGATGTCGCCGGAATACCAAGCATGGCTCGGTACATGGACCGTCACCAGTACGTCGTCCGAAAAGAGCAAGCAGCCGATTACATTCGACATCACGCTTGCCAAGAAGGTCGCCAACACCTCTTATTCGCTGACCGGCTGGGATATTTCGGTCCGCCGACTGACTTGGGCGGGAACTGCCGACTTCAAAGCAACCAACAATTCGTTCGAGATCATAAACGGGCAAGAACTCCCGTATTCGGATCCCAACGGTACGCCGTATCTTATCGCCCGCGGAATCGCAGCATCGGGCACCTATATCGTCTCTGGCAGCTACCCGGCTCTGACCGGCGTTATGAATTCCGACGGAACAGCTTCCGTTTCCTGCTATAAGGGCAAGTTCTCGGACGGCGAGGAGTTTACCGTAGGTACGGTAGGATATTTCATAGATACCGGAGGCAGCTACGGATCTTATGGTCCCGCAGCAGGATTTACATCGGGAGATCATCCGGTCGGACCGTTCAAGATGGTTAAGAAATCGGCTGCCGGCGCTCCCGCCAAAGCCGCTGCTCTGACGAACGTCAATACTGTAATCCGGTACCATAAATTATCGGATACTCCGCAGTCGTTTCAGATCGACGTCAATGTAAAAGCTGCAAAGCTCGAATAAGGAGCGCTTGCATTATTGATCAATAGGGGTGGGAGGAGTCATTCGATAATGACTCCTCCCAAATTTTAGAGGGATTACCATCGTTTCATCTGCATGAGTTCGGTATTGCACCGGACTCATGTCGTCAATATACTCTTCATCCGCTTGCTGCCGAAGCGCAGCCGATTGCCGGAGAGGTCTGCGATCGGGATGCAGGCAAGGCGGTTTGTCACCATAAAATAATAAATAGAATAATAATTTGCATAAATCCGCACAAAATCGCATATTTGTATCTTAATCTTCCGTTACGAACCATTTATGGAATCTTTTTTGAACCATACCCCGGCGGCATATACTCCCTGTAAATCCGCTCCGGAAGATTTGCAGAGCCTATCTTTTGTCATCTATCCAAAATCATAGTTTATGAACAACAGAAAACTACTCATTTTTGCGTCATTCCTGCTGTTGGCGGGCTGTACGACCGATCCGGATACGGATAATAACGCGGGGGGGGGGACTTCCGCGCAGACTCCGTCGGCCAAGATCGTCAACACCTCCGCCGATGCGGCGGCCGAAACGCTTCTGGTCTATTTCAACGACCGTGCGGTCGAAACCATCGAAAGCACCGCTGCCGCAACCCGCACTGCGGCGACCCGTTCGGGAGTCGCCTCTGTAGACGACGTTCTGAGCCGTCTGGAGATCGTTTCGCTGGAACGCCTTTTCACTTACGACGCCCGGAGCGAAGAGCAGACCCGCGCCGCAGGGCTGCATAAATGGTACATACTCACTTTCGGCCAAGGCGCGGATCTGGAGAAAGCCGCAAGGGAGCTGGCCGGAGTGGCTGAAGTGAGCCGCATACAATTCGACACGAAACTGCAAAAGGCATCGGTCGGCAATCCCATGCCTTTCAGAATCGACGAGACGGGGACGACCCGCGCCGATTTCTCCGGCAACGGCTTCAATGATCCCGGACTTCCGAGCCAGTGGCACTACAGCAATAACGGCGACAAAATGTTCGCGGCTACGACGGCCGCAGGCGCCGACATCAATGTTCCGGAGGCATGGAAACTGACCGGCGGCAGCCCTTCGATCATCGTCGCCATCGTCGATGAAGGCGTGAAATACACCCATCCCGATCTGGCCGACAACATGTGGGTAAATCCCGACGGAAGCGGCGTTCCCGGATACAACTTCGCCACGAATTCGACCAAGCTTACATGGAGTGTATCGCATTATGACAATAAAGGCAAGTACGACGGCGATTCGGGCCACGGCACCCACGTCGCAGGTACGGTAGCCGCCGTGAACCACCACGGCAAAGGCGTCTGCGGTGTAGCGGGCGGCACGGGCAGCAACGACGGCGTGAAACTCATGTCGTGCCAGATTTTTTCGGGCGGCAAGGGCGGCACCATCTCGACTTCGGTCCAAGCGATCAGATACGCCGCCGACAACGGCGCCTCGATCATCCAGTGTTCGTGGGGTTATCCCACTCAGGCTCCTCTCAACTCGGACAGGTATTACGAAAACAACTATTCTGTCGAGAAAGAGACGATCGACTACTTCGTCTCGAAAAAGAACAACGACGTACTCGACGGAGGTCTTGCGATCTTCGCCGCAGGCAACGACGCCACCAACTTCGCGAGTTATCCGGGCGGCTACCGCAGCTACGTTTCGGTCACCTCGTTCGGCCCGGACTACCTGCCGGCCTACTACACGAATTACGGTCCCGGCTGCAACGTCGCGGCTCCGGGCGGCGACGCCAGCATCTCGCCCGCAGGAACCAGCGCCGCGCTGGTGCTTTCGACACTGCCTTCCGAGCTGCCCGCAGAACTCGGCACCGACGGAGCCGACTACGGCTACATGCAGGGCACCTCGATGGCCTGCCCCCACGTATCGGGCGTCGCTGCGCTGGGACTCTCCTACGCGCTGGCCAAAGGCAGGCATTACACGGTGGACGAGTTCAAATCGATGCTCCTGACTGCCGTAAACGACATCGACTCCTATATCATCGGCGGCACCAAAAACGGCATGGTACTCCGCAACTACCGCAAGAATATGGGCACCGGATCGATCGATGCCTACCAGCTGCTGATGCAGATCGAAGGCACGCCCTGCCTGCCGGCTAAAGTCGGCGTACAGCAGGTGCTCTCGCTCGACAAGTTCTTCGGGCAGGCTTCGGCGAACCTGACCTACAAGAGCGCCGAAATGTCGCAGGCCGACATGGACAAGCTGGGGATCACCGCCGCGCCTGCGTTCTCGTATGGAAAACTGCAGATCAAATGCACCAAACCGGGCGTCGCCAAGATCAAGATCAAGGCCATGGCCGGAAGTTCCTCGGCAAACGGAGAGATGAGCGGCATGGAGATCACCAAGGAGTTCGCGATCATCGCCCGCTCGGTACAAGCCGGCAACGGAGGTTGGTTATAATATAAACGTAGAAAACTATGAGAAAGACTATCTATATCGTACTGGTCGCATTGGGCCTGTGTCTGTTCGCCGGCTGCGGATCGTCGGACAAGGAGAAGGTTTCGCCCACGGCAAAGCTGCTCGTCGGCGAGTGGCAGCTCAAGACATGGACGGGCGAGACTCCGCAGGATTTCGATATTTACCTCTCGTTCCATGCGGACAATACCTTCGAGATATACCAAAGGCTCGCCGAGGTAAAATACCAGAAATTCACCGGCAGTTATCAGGTGCAGAACGACGTGCTCAGCGGAAAATACAGCGGCGGCAAGAACTTCGGAAGCACCTACGACATTTCGTTCAACGAATCTGGCAGCACGCTGACGCTGACCAGCGCCACGAACGTTACGGAAGTGAGCGTATACGAGCGCAGCACG
>OBZW01000880.1_pt1 | contig 12235 bp, 5 predicted proteins | sample 1477021 | NCBI WGS metagenome assembly OBZW01 (sample SAMEA2580262, study PRJEB22360) | human gut metagenome | biome: human gut; feature: human-associated habitat; material: faeces | place: Denmark | collected 2008/2010
CTGCCAGTAAAATCAAACTCCCTAGGAGTCTCTGCTTGCAGATCCACCCCCGTAGCCGTCAGATTATTTCCGTTCATTTCATATTGGATTTGCGGCCTTTTCATTGTTTTACTTCTAACCCCAAGGCTAATTTCAACATGAAACTCTGAACCAATTCCTTCTGTGCTATTGACTGAAATTGTCCCTCCCATAATATCCACAAGATTTTTACAAATTGCCAGGCCTAACCCTGTCCCGCCATATGGGTTTGTAATTCCTGTACGTTCCTGCTCAAATGGTTCAAACATCCTTTCTTTAAATTGATCACTAATACCAATCCCCGTATCGCTTACTGTAAAACGCATGAGCGCTTTATCAGATTCTAAGTGAAGTTGTTGAACCATAAACTGTACTTTTCCTCCGGCCGGAGTAAACTTTATAGCATTAGAAATTAGATTAATAAGCACCTGCTGTATCTTCATGGAGTCACCTGCATAAAAGTCTTCTGTAAAGTTTGTCACAATACAGTCATACTCTACTCCTTGATCCGCAGCTAATTCATAAGCCATTGTATTAACGCTGTTTAAAAACTCTTCGAAGGGGATTTCTTCATTTTTTAAAGTAACCTTCCCGCTCTCGATACGGCTCATATCTAAAATATCATTAATGAGTGACAAAAGAAAGCGGGCCGAAATCTCCACCTTGGCAAGGCAATCAGAAATCCGTTCAGGATCATTTACATACTGAGCAGCCAATTTTGACATTCCGATAATGGCATTCATAGGCATCCTGATTTCATGACTCATTCTGGATAAAAACTCTGTTTTTGCCACATTTGCCTGTTCTGCCTGCAATAATGCATTCTTAAGTACTTCCTGATGCTGTTCCTGCTGTTCAGTAATAGTGGATATATCGGTTCTTGTAAATATAACCACGTTTCTGCTTGAATCTAAATACATAAACTGCCATTTTTTCATACGTTTTTTTCCCTTGAACACAATAGGAAAAACACAGATAAAAGTATCCTGCATCTGAAGCTGCTGTTCAACATATTTGCTCCCCAGCATATTTATTGCATTATTTTGATATTCATCAGGTATAAATTTATGTACAAACTCTGGCAAACCATATCTATAATCCACATTAATGCCGATTTCCATCTCCTCTTCCAATTCAGAATAGTGATAGCAGCTTAATTGCTGCGTGTCAATATTAAGCAGCCCTAAAAATTCATATTCCTGATCTACAATTCGTTCCACTATAGTTGCAAGCTGTTTTTCTTCATGGATATCATAGGTGTACATGAAACACATAATATCGCCATTTTCTGGATTTTCAAAGGTATTGATGATAGTCCTAACCCAATAAAACTGGTTGTCTGCCATTCTTCTTTTATACTCAAATGTAAAGCTCTGCTTTCCGGACTCATAAAATTTAATTAGGCTTCCTGCATTCATTTTACTTAGGTATTCGTCTTTCATCCCGGCCGTTTCACACTGAAGTGCTACTACTTCTATGGCATCTGAATAACTATTGCTTTCGTTAGAATATATCATGCGGCTGTCGCAGGTATAATTATCTACTAAATCTTTACTGACATTAGCACGACATTTTCCTAAAAGAGAATTACTTTGGATTGCCTCTAAATTTTTCATTTCTTCATCAAATTTCCTTTTAGCAAGAACAAACTCGGTTATATCTTCCCCTAATGCCACACCAATTATCGGCTTTCCATAATCATCAAAAATCACTGAATATGTAATGCGGACCCACTCAACCCCTAATTTTTCTTTATTGTAGTGTATAACGGCGTTAACTGGATTCACTCCTTTAGCTAAAGATTCATAAAGATTCGTGTATTCCGCCGTGCTGTCCGGCATAATATACCCACATTGAATCCTATTTGAATAGCTGCATCTCTGTTCAGCATGAAACCCTAACCGATTTGCACCAGGGCTAAAGCTAATAAAAACATCATTTTGTATATCATAGGTGCATAAAAAAATCTCTGTTGATGCTATTGCCAGATCTATCTGTTGTTTCTCAATCAGCACTTTTGTTTCTTTGGTTATATTTTTTCCTACTCCAATAGTTTTCAGTACATTACCTTTATGATCTTTAAGATTGGTATAATATATCCGCTCGCATAACCAGCCTTCTCCTTCTTTACTTGTCATCCATATATCTTTGCAGACCTCTGACTCTCCTGCTTCTACCAAACGATATAATTCCCGAAAATCCTCAATGCTTTCTGACTTTATATGTCCATTTTTAATGGTGTTTTCTACAAAATCAGGTATTTCTGTTCCTGCCCCCGGATACAGCTTTTCCGATTGGATTGTCTGAATCAATGCGTGAGTCGTAATATCATAGGTCCAAATATTCACATCCGCATTTTTAAGAGCAATATCTGATATCACTTTATTTTCCAGCAGAGCGATTTCTGTTTCCTTTTGTCTTGTAATATTATGATAAATGCATTGTATCAATGGTGCTCCCTTATCTTCTCCTATTTTTCTCCCCTGAAGATGAACCCATACCACATGACCATTTCTATGCCGCTTACGCAATTCACAATCCATTACTGTGTCATATTTACATACTTTGTGAATCTCACGAGCCAGCATCTCTTTATCCGCAGGATGGATCAATATAGTAGCATCCTGACCAATCAGTTCCTGATACTCGTCTATAGTATGTCCTGTCAGAACCGGCACGCCGTCTGAAAAATAACTTATTTCAACAACATCTGAAATCCTGTAAATAGCTACGCCGCCCGGAATGGCATTGATAATATTCTGCATTTCAATTCCAGTCTTCTTTGCCAGAAGCTTAGCCTCTATTTTTTCTGTTACATCTGTAAAGCTGATATAATAACAAAGTTTATTTCCGAAGCTTTTAGTAATTCCACGTACAGCAATCTTAAGATTTCGGCCATCTTCTGTATTCATTCGAAATATCTTATAGAACATAGCACCTTCTTTTGCGTTTTCATCTAACATTGATTTGTAACTTGACCTATCTTCATCGCGGATAAGTGCGCAGATATCTTGATCGCAATCCTGCTTAACTTTTGAAAAAGGTATTTTAAGCATGCGGCATAATCCGCCACTGACAAAATCCAGATAATATTTACCATCAGGGCTGCGCTCAATGATGCCAAATCCGCCCTCAAAAATATCAATAACTGCATGCAACCGATCGGCGTTTCTTTGATGATTAGTAATTTCCTGTATACAGCAGGCACAGTACCCGGACTCCGGACTGTAATATCGGATTTGCAGATATTGCTCTTTCGTCGGGTTAAACTCTGACAAAGTTCCAGTGGTTCTTTCATCTACTGCTTTTCCAAGAAGTATCAGCCATTTTTTACCTGCATTAGGAAAAACTGTGTAAAAAAGGTTGTCCTGCATCTGCTCCAGTGCAATCCCCATTAGTTCAGCTACTGCTTTATTTACATAGACAAAACGAAAATCAATAGTTATTCCGAATGCATTTTTGGCCGGAGCTAACAAGCAGAACGCACATGGACTATCGTCAAAACACACACTATAGTGATTCAATATAAGTTTATTTTCCATAATTCTTTTCCTCTCTGCCTTCCGTTAAATCTGACACACCAAATGGATTAACTATCAATAACTGAAGGTGAATTCTTTGTCCATTTATTTCAATTTTATTCCTTTTTCTAATATCTTTTATTTTTACCTCCTCTTCAGATCGTTTTATACATACCACTAAAATACAACAAGTTTTTTGTGGCTTATTGTAGGACACAGAAAATTTAGAAAATAGTCGTCATTAGACGACTATTTTAACTAGCTAAGATCTAATTGCATCCAGTACAGCTGCAACATAACCATTAATAATTTCTTTCGCAGAGATATTATCCTCATTATTATTATATAACTCAGGTTCTCTTCCAATACGATATAGCATTCCTGTAAAAGATGAGGATATCCACAAATATGTCAAATTCAAATCCAGATCGGCACGAATGCTTCCATCTTCAATTCCCTCTTCCAAGAGACCATAAACAAAACTATATTTCATTCTTTTTCGCCCATGCCTTTTGGTTTCGATATATGGGGAAAGTAATTCATAGGGAACTTCATCTAACCTTGTCCAATAATTATCGATTTCCTGCATGACAATAACAGAGGGCATATTCGGTTGGAAGAGGTAAACGTGCATACGGAGGGCAAATTCTAATTGTGTCAATCCGTCCCTGCCTTCCACTGAATAGGAATGGAACATTTCTTCATAACGTTCATTAAAGTTCTGGGAATAACGCTTCGTAGCTTCTTTAATTAAATTGTTTAATGTACCAAAATAACGCTGAAGTGAACGTGTGCTCAACCCTGACTTTTCTGCAATCATTTCCCGTGTGCAATTCGATATTCCTACTGTCTCAAAACAGTTAATTGCGGCCTGGATTGCATTTTCCATGTTCCGCTCCCTGTCTTCTGCAGTCGGCATCCGTCCTCACCTCACTTTAATCATTCATATTAATCTGCCAAGTATATGATTACTTAAAGCAAATCCAACGTATATATCATGCTAAAATACCGGTAACAGTATATCATGTTTTTCGACAAATTGCAATAAACCGGTCTCTCTGACAAGTTTCCTGCTCTGAAACTCTGAAGACTCTATGGTGCTATCATAATACTGCCAAAAAAGTATAGGAGTGGTCTGCATATTCATGCCCTGACCACTCCTAATCATATTTTTAATCCAGTTTTCTTTCTCTGTTTTCTTAGAACTTGCCTTCTTTAGCAGCCTCCTCGATACTGACCGCTACAGCCACCGTCATTCCGACCATCGGATTGTTACCTGCCCCGATCAGTCCCATCATCTCTACGTGTGCCGGTACGGAAGAGGATCCTGCAAACTGAGCGTCAGAGTGCATACGTCCCAAAGTATCTGTCATACCGTAGGAAGCCGGGCCTGCGGCCATGTTGTCCGGATGAAGTGTACGACCTGTACCGCCGCCTGATGCTACGGAGAAGTACTTCTTGCCCTGCTCGATACATTCTTTTTTATATGTACCTGCAACCGGATGCTGGAAACGAGTCGGGTTGGTAGAGTTTCCTGTGATGGACACGTCTACGCCTTCTTTGTGCATGATTGCAACACCCTCACGCACATCATTTGCGCCGTAGCAGTTAACCTTTGCGCGGAGTCCGTCTGAATAAGCTGTTCTCTGAACTTCTTTGAGTTCTCCTGTATAGTAATCATATTCTGTCTGGACATATGTGAATCCATTGATTCTGGAAATAACCTTTGCAGCATCTTTTCCAAGACCGTTCAGGATAACACGCAACGGTTTCTGGCGAACTTTGTTTGCTTTCTCAGCAATACCGATTGCACCTTCCGCTGCTGCAAAAGATTCGTGTCCTGCCAGGAATGCGAAACAGTCTGTGTCTTCTTCCAGAAGCATCTTTCCTAAGTTACCGTGGCCAAGACCTACCTTACGCTGATCTGCTACAGAACCCGGGATACAGAAAGACTGAAGTCCTTCTCCGATCGCTGCCGCTGCGTCAGCTGCTGTCTTACAGCCTTTTTTGATTGCGATTGCTGCACCTACGATGTATGCCCAGCATGCGTTCTCAAAACAGATTGGCTGGATTCCTTTTACCTGATTGTAAACATCAAGTCCGGCATCCTTTGTAATCTTTTCTGCCTCTTCAATAGAAGCAATGCCATAGCTATTTAATACTTCATTGATTTTATCAATTCTTCTTTCATATGATTCAAATAAAGCCATTTAATTGTCCTCCTGATTTATTCTAACGTTACCTATATGACACCTAGCTAAGCACAGCACATGGACAGAATCCATGCGGCGCGCACTCCGCCTGTGCCGGCTATTCTTTACGTGGGTCGATGATCTTCACAGCGTCAGCAACTCGTCCATACTGGCCTTTTGCTTTTTCCCACGCATCGTTCGGTGTATCGCCTGCTTTGATGAAGTCTGTTAACTTACCAAGGCTCACAAACTGATAACCAATAATCTCATCGTTTTCATCCAGCGCGATTCCTGTTACATAACCTTCAGCCATCTCCAGGTAACGAGGACCTTTTGCAAGTGTTCCGTACATTGTACCAACCTGAGAACGGAGGCCTTTTCCTAAGTCTTCTAGGCCGGCGCCGATCGGAAGTCCATCTTCTGAGAACGCACTCTGTGTTCTTCCATAAACGATCTGTAAGAAAAGTTCTCTCATTGCTGTATTGATAGCATCACAGACAAGGTCTGTGTTAAGTGCTTCTAAAATAGTTTTTCCCGGGAGGATCTCAGATGCCATAGCTGCTGAATGTGTCATTCCTGAACATCCGATTGTCTCAACTAAAGCTTCCTGAATGATACCATCTTTAACATTTAAAGTCAGTTTACATGTACCCTGCTGAGGCGCACACCAGCCTACACCGTGTGTCAAACCAGAAATATCTTTAATCTCTTTAGCCTGTACCCATTTTGCTTCTTCCGGAATTGGAGCTGGTCCGTGATTTGTACCCTGGGCTACCGGACACATCATTTCTACTTCATGTGAATAAATCATGTTAAAACTCCTTTCAAATATGTATGATTTTCATCCTATATGCGCTTGATATTTATTTAACGCCATATATGTCATATTTTCGCATAATTTTCAACTTTCGTCAATTGTAAGATTCTACAAGTTTAGAGGTAGATGGACGCATTTTTCAGACAACATTTGCTCTGCATCAGTAATCAAAGGAAGCTCTCCGTCCTCATATTATAATCAAAGAGGAAGAAGAGCTCCTTCTTCTGCGGCAGATGCCCCGAGACCATCACTTCATCGGCTCCGATGCCGTGCAGCGGGGTGCACGGCACGGTCTGCACAGTAACCCCTGAAGTTCTTTTCTATTTGTTTATCCTGTATACCTCAAAGCATCAATCGGCCGTTTCTTGGCCGCTTTATTTGCCGGATAAATTCCAAATACCACCCCGATACCCATGGAAAAAGCTATGGAAATCCACACCACACTGACTGACAGTTTATATACCGCATCACTATCTCCTGCCGCAGAAATAATCTGCAATATGCCCCATGACAGCAGAATTCCTATTACACATCCAAGCAGGCTGAGCATCAGCGCTTCTATGAGAAACTGCAGCATTATCGTCCCTCTGTCCGCGCCGATCGCCTTGCGAATCCCGATTTCCCGGGTTCTTTCTGTTACCGATACGAGCATAATATTCATAATGCCAATCCCTCCTACTACAAGCGATATTGCTGCAATACCACCAAGCAAAAGTGCCAGTGTATTATTCACACTTTCCATTGCCTCCATGATTGTTGACTGGTTCACGATTGTAAATGCATCCTCATCCTGGCTGAACCGTTCCATCATGGTCTCTGTCAGAACAGCTTCTGCATGATCCAGCGTGTCTTCTCTGGAGGCGGATACACAAAATGAGGTGATATTCGATGATACGTCTTCCGTTAAACGGATCAAAGACGTATACGGGATGTAGGCCTCATAGTTTTGAATTGTGGTCGAATCACTGTCTCTGGCGGCGAGCACGCCGATAATCTCATAGTCCACGCCGTTCAGGCTGACCGTTTCGCCTACCACGTTCATTCTGCCCAATACATCCGTTGCAAGCCCTGCATTGATAACTGCCACGTTCGTATGGTTTTCTACATCCGTATTCTTCAGAAATCTGCCCGCATACAGCTCTAAGTCCTGTATATCGGCATACGCCCCTGTTGTGCCGTATATGCTGGCAGTTTCTTCTGAATAAGTACTGGAAGCCGTAACACTGCTCTGTGCCACCGGCGCCGCTTCCCTGATCTCTTCGTCCTCCGACAGAGCCGTAACATCCGCGAGTTTCATAGGATTGCCTTTGTCATCCTTTACAGATACTGTCAGAAGATTGTTGCCCATACTGGAAATCTGGCTGCTCACTGATTCCGTTGTTCCACTGACCAGAGATACCAGTACGACCAGGGAAATCACTCCTATGATAATCCCCAGCATAGTCAGAAAGGAGCGCATTTTATTAGAGGAAATAGATTTCCATGCCATTTTCATTGATTGCGCTATCATCGTGCCACCTCCCTGATCTTCCCGTCCAGGATATGGACGCTCCGGTCTGCCTGTCTTGCTATGGAATCGTCATGCGTGATCAGGACAATGGTACTGCCCTGCCTGTGCAGGCCATGGAACAGTTCCATAATCTCTTTTCCGGTTGCAGAATCCAGATTGCCGGTCGGCTCATCTGTAAACTGTACCCCTGTCCCCTTATGCCTTGAAAATAGGGGCTTTAACGGAATACACACTTGTGTACTATGTAGACTTTATTATAGAAAAGGCGGGGTTCTATCCCCACCTTTATCCTACGAATGCAACCGTGTTTCCATTTTTCACATTTTCACCATTTTTATCCAACACGAAATAATATTTTTCTTACCTCCCGTTCCCTTAACTGGATCAAAATCATCTTTTTCTTGTTCAGTATAGCTAGTTATGTAACCCACTTCTTTTAACCGTTCAGCCAATTTTTTATTTTCACTTGTATTTGACATTTCAGCATTATGTCTTTTGCTTCTATCACCAAATTTAGGATATATTTTTGAAAGTTCCGAAAAACAATATTCAAAATCTGGCGCATTCAAAATAGAACAATATTTAAGCATCAAACTATTTTTTATTTCGTCAGTTAATAAGTATGTCCATGCTGTATTAAATACCGATATACTAATTTTTACATGTATCTGGAGCAAATGCTGTGCAATATGTGTAGTCATACAATTTTCTCCAAAAGCATCCAACAGAACTTCTGCATTAGAAAAATCGAGAACAGGCGAAAGCAATAGTGTTTCTAATAATTTTTCTCCCATTGGAATCTTTTCCATCACTTCCATATATTCCGCTTGATTATACAAAATAAAATCTGGACATAAATCAGGATAGACATCTTTAATTTCACCATATTTATTAACATCAAAAGGAATATATTTTTTCTTAATCAAAATTCCCACTTTCTGTTTCTCAACCTTCTCTATTGGAATATCAAATTCCAATTCTAACTGAGGTAATAGTTTCTCAAAAGCAGAATCGTCAATTGTACTTGTAATAAGTTCTTCGGCAAACACTTCATTTAAGCATTGATTTTCTAAACATGCAAGTTGCTCGCTATTTGCCTCAATGTATCGAAGTAGTTCTGGCGTAATCTTATATCTGTCCCGATAACATTTGATATTCTCCCATTTCAAGCTTATTTTTTCTTTATCTAATAACTCGTCCCAAAGAATTTTCACGCCCTTATCAAAATTAGAATCAAACTTTCCACAACATTCAGAAATATCATCTACGCAAAATTCTTCATGATTCACTAATTCCAAACAGATTTCGGTCTCTTCTGGAGCATTTTCCAACATTCTTTCTAACAAATCCATAATCTGTTCAACATCTTCCTTAGTATTATTAGGCACCAATATAATTTCCTTCACATACTGTTTCAGATTTTCTTGTATGTATTTAATTAACGGTTCATATCCTAGTGAAATAATTGTTGTATAATTGCGGGTATCTAAACCGGAAAGCATTGTACCATCTTCAAATTCCACAATCCTACGTATCATCGTATCATTTAACTCATAACGCTGATTTTCAAAAACATATCTCAAAACTTCCTCCGAAACATTTTCAATAGCAACATTTGTAAAACTAATTTCAAGTGTTTCAATTAAGGAAATCACCTTTTGATCTTGAATAGATGATAACTGCTGTAATATATCTGGATTTGTCTCTATGAAACTGCTTATATTATGCTTATCATTTAATTCAAACAAACGTTCCGAATCCACATTATTGACAAGTAATCTTAAATAAAAAATTTTTCTTTCATATGTTATTGTTATGTCTTGGACAATATAATTCCACATATTTTCCCAGTACATTGCTAATAACTGAATAAGCCTTTCTTTATATTGAGTTAGATCAATAAATTCGTCTATAAATTTCCAGCTTTCTACTGTTCCATCAGATAATTGTCCAATCAAGACTGTACGTTTTTCAATGTCCTCTTCCTCTTCTTCAGATAATAAATATTCCAAAAGAATAAAATTGAAAATACTTTTTTGTTCAAATTCATACGGTTGTAAACGCTGTATAACCATTCCAACTTTTGTCAAGTTATAATTATATGGCAGCTTTTCCATATTTTTTACTGCCAGTATATAATTCATATCTTCTTTTGTAATGCTTGTCCCCTTAAAATAATTGATATAATTTGCGTATTTTTCATCAATGTATCCTCTTCGAAGCATAAATACAAGCAATTTATTTTCAGTAACTTTTTCAGATAGTACACTATGGACTCCAAATTCTTCTATCAGCTTTTTAAGTGACCAACCTGAAAGTTCATGTACTTTCTTCTTCAAATCTTCAATTTCATTTTTTATTGAACTAACACCTTTTTCTCGAACAAATTGAAAATTTTTAATTCTTTCATAATATCGTTGAAAAACTTCTTGAAAATTATTCACAGATTTTTCCGACTGGAAACGACTCCATGTATAATACTCAATTTCAACATCCTTTAATTCCGCAAGTTTCAATAATTCAAACGAATCCTCCATTATTTTACTTACTGAATATTTATCCCAATGGCTTTTATTTATACTATATGGAATACCCTGCCAATCCACCATAGCACCAAGCATGGCTGTTTTAAGTTCTTTAACGTGTTCTAAACAGTCATCATGATATTTTTCTAGTTCCTGTGTAAGCTCATCGACCTCATTTCGCCATTGCATACATTGTCCAGAGATATATCTTTGCTTATCCTCAAAAGCTTGTTTCACTACTCCTCTCTCCATTTGAAGTTCCGCAAACTCCCGTGGATACAAATTTTTAAAAATAATCAATGCCATCATTGTTTCATCTGACAATTTCAGTTCCTGATCAGTACGAATCGTTTCCTTATAGATGACAAACTCATTGTATATATTCTGAAGAATTCGCATATCTTCAACATATGGAGATACGTCTAATATAAATTCCTGTGAGATTTCATGAACAATCCCTTTCTTTTCAGATTCCTCAAGTTTTTGTAAAAAGATTTCCCCTGAATTCGTAGAATTTATAATTGGAATTACCGGAATAATAAATTCAAAGAACTTTGTTCTGTCTGTATCAGTAAATATATCATCTCTAATAGCATAAACAAAAACGATGCGCCCCTTAATCCCATCGTAATTATTCAATAATGTATTCAATTCCCGAAGGTGGATAAAAATAGATGGATCTTCTAAACGATCTAGATCTTCAAAAAACACAATTCTATACTTTGTCTCTTCAAAGAAATATACAATTTCATCCATATTTTTATTAAATACAGTTTCCGTTGCAGTTTCAGAATTTTTCACAACTGTCTCTGCTGGCAATTTTACTTCATTTACTTTAAAGCGAAACAGCACCAAACGATATGTTCGGGCGATGATTGCCAATATTCCCGCACAAAAAGCAAGGAAAATACTATCCGAAACCATTTCTTTTAATCCAAATTTTCCGCCTGCCTCTTCTATTTTTTCGATTATCATTTGAAAAGTATCTGGAAAAAATATAAATTCCATCACTCCCAAAATTAAAAATATCAAAACCAAATATCCCCAGACACGTTTCCAATTAATTTTGTGCAGCTTCAGATATCTGCTCTGCGGGATCTTTTTATAATTGACTTTATAAAATAATTGCTTTAAAATTCCTAATTCAATTTCATCTTGTTTCAAAGAAATTTTCTTAGGATTCCCCTTCTCATCAGTTTCGTTTTCAACAAAAGTTGCCATTGAAACACGAAGCGATTTACTTCTAATAATTCTATGTTTTTTCAAATATGTATCAATAATACTACTCTTGCCCGCACCATATGGACCTGCCAGTGCAATATTTTTAACTTTCTTTTTCTTTATCGCCCAATGTAATGCCTTTAAATATTCAGCTCCATTTTCAATATCATCAATGGGCGCCAAGTCTGTAAATTCATTTTTCTTTTTCTCTTGTATTCTTTTATTTATTACTTCACGAATTTTCTCCAAAAGTGCTATCGTAGAAATCCCTCCCTCAAATTTAACTTATAGCACTATTGTATCATGAAATATTTAAATAACAAAATGAAAAAGTCTTGCTTTCTCCTCTATTTTATCCCCACAGCCACCAGCAGGCACGTTCTTCACGCCCCTGCCAGTCGCTGATTATTTTCTTCTTCATTAGAAATTCT
>OBZW01000885.1_pt1 | contig 12180 bp, 11 predicted proteins | sample 1477021 | NCBI WGS metagenome assembly OBZW01 (sample SAMEA2580262, study PRJEB22360) | human gut metagenome | biome: human gut; feature: human-associated habitat; material: faeces | place: Denmark | collected 2008/2010
TTAGTAACAGAAAAATGCCGTATTTATGAGGGTTGTGGCGTTTCGCAAACGCCTAATGTAAAACTACAGTGAAAGGAGAGTGAGCTTATGAAGTTGGAACAAATCGCCATTTATGATTCTATTGAAGGTTACATGGAGCAGATTCCGGTTATTAAGGTAAAAAAAGGTGAGTATATTACGAAACGACGTTCATCCCGGGATGGGACACCGAACAAATATTACATATTAAACGGTCAAATAAGAGTCTGGAACAATGTAGGCAGCAGGAAAATCTGGGTGGATGAAATCGGTGAGGATTGGTTTGCCGGCGATTTGAGCGACGTATATGAAGAATATTTGAATTGTGAGTCATGGGCTGTAAAAGATACGATGTTACTGGAATTTAACGATGAGATATTTGAAAAGTTGTTAAATGACGTCCGATTTGCCAAGGCATTCTATTATAAGATGAGCCAAAGGGTTTATCATATGTACAAACGTATGCTTATGAACAGCATGTACAGCCAGAAAGAGATATTAGCAAGCTACATTCTTTCAAATTCTAAAAAAGACAGAATGGTCTGTCCAAATATGAACGCGCTGTGCGAGTTTTTAGGCTTTAGCAGGAGGAGCCTGTATAACACATTGAATGATCTGATAAAAGACGGAACTTTAGAGAAAGATGATAATTACATATATATTAAGGACAGGGAAGCATTGGAGGATCAGGGGAAACACGTCATAGAGTACATGCTTTAGAAGAGGGGATTAAAAACTTGGATAATCACAGCATGATCAAGAATACTATGATCTATGAACATATTAAAGATTATTTACCGGTAATTCCAATATTAGAGTTAAAGAAGGGGGAATATTTATTCAGGGCTGAACGAAAAACTGGCAATTTGTTCTATATTTTTGACGGGCTTATTAAAGTAGAAAACATCTCATATAATGGCAAAAAGCTGATTGTTGATATATTGGATGCGGACAACTTTGTGGGACCCATCAGCAGTATTCATAATGCGGATTTTCAATGCTCCGGTGTGGCGGAGACAAATGCAAAAGTGCTGGTATTGAAAAAGTCTCTTATGGATGAGTTGATGCAGAATGATGAGTTTTTAGTGATGTTTTACCAGAAAACAAGTAAGCGTGTCTATGTGATGTATAAAAATATTCTCGCGAGAAGCCTTTTCGGCGAGAATGAAATCCTGGCACATTATATATTGAAGCATTCCAGCGGCGATATTTTTAAGTATAAAAGTATCTATAATATCTGTGAAAATCTGGGGATTAGCAGAAGAGGAATATATAATATTCTATACCGTTTTGAAGAGAGTGGATGTATAGAAAAACTAGACTCAGGATATCGGATCATGGACAGGGCATATCTGGAAAATGTGGCCGATCAGATGATAAAATATATGAAGAACAGTGAGGATGAGGCGTAGCTGAGAGATTATTTCAAAATAATAAAAAGGAAAGATATACGATAAATTTTGCGGTTAAATGTCCGTACAGCTATAAACTTTTGCTGTACGGACATTTTTGCACAATTCTAATCCATAGAGCGGATCAAATTCACCATTTCGATTGCTCCCTGCGCACATTCGAATCCCTTATTGCCAGCCTTTGTACCTGCACGTTCTATCGCCTGTTCGATTGTATCAGTTGTAAGAACACCAAACATGACGGGAATATCGCTGGCCAGGCTTGCATGTGCGATGCCCTTTGAAACCTCGCTGCATACATAATCATAATGGCTGGTGCTTCCCCGGATGACTGCCCCTAAACAAATTATGGCGTCATACCGTTTACTTTTGGCCATTTTTGAGGCGATCAGGGGAATCTCAAAAGCGCCAGGCACCCATGCAATTTCTATATCGTTTTCTTTTACATTTTCGCGTCTTAATCCATCGATTGCTCCGGCCAGCAGCCTGGATGTAATAAACTCGTTGAATCTTGCCGCTACAATGCCTACTTTAATATTTTCAGAAACTAACTTTCCTTCATATGTTTTTATGTTATTTATGCCCATATGATTTTCCCTCCTCGATGTTTAATGTGTGTCCCATACGTGTTTGCTTTGTCTTTAAATAGAACCGGTCATATTCGGTTGCCTCGATTTCTATCGGAAGCTGCTTCGTAATGGATATTCCGTAATCCTCAAGCTGATATACTTTATCCGGATTGTTTGTCAGCAGATTTAGGGATTTAATACCTAAATCGCGCAGAATCTGTGCCCCGGTATAATATTCTCTAAGATCTCCCTGGAATCCTAATGCAAGGTTGGCATCTATGGTATCTAATCCATTCTCCTGTAATTGATATGCCTTCATTTTATTAACTAGGCCGATTCCCCGTCCTTCCTGCCGCATATACAGTAGCACGCCGGTTCCTTTTTCCGCAATCATTCTCATTGCCTGATCCAATTGCTGCCCGCAGTCGCAGCGCAGCGAGCCAAATACATCACCAGTCAGGCACTCTGAATGAACACGGCATAATATGTCATTTCCGCTTGATATATCGCCCATTACCAGGGCCATATGGTGTTCCCTGGTTAACTTGTTGACATAACAGTAAGCGGTGAAATCCCCATATTTTGTGGGCATACTTGTAACGGAGACACATTCTACCAAAACTTCTTTTGTTTTTCTATACTCCTGTAATTCTTTAATTGTAATGTATGGCAGACTGTATTTTTCCGCGAACTTTTTCAACTCAGAAGTTCTCATCATCTCCCCGTTGTCTCTCATGATTTCGCAGCAAAGCCCGCATTCTTTCAAACCAGCCAGACGCATAAGGTCAACAGTTGCCTCTGTGTGTCCGTTTCTCGCTAAAATTCCGCCCTCTTTTGCTATTAGAGGAAACATATGGCCGGGACGGCGGAAATCTGCTGCAGAGGCATGCTCTGATACACACATGCGGGCAGTAAAACCTCTTTCCCCGGCGGAAATGCCGGTGGTGGTATCTTTGTGGTCAATGGATACTGTGAAAGCAGTATCGTGGTTATCTGAATTTTTCTCAACCATAGGGGGCAGCATAAGCCGCTCTGCAATTTCTCTGCTCATTGGCATGCAAATTAATCCCTTTGCAAAGCTCGCCATAAAGTTAACATTTTCTGTTGTTGCGTACTCGGCTGCACATATAAGATCGCCCTCATTTTCTCTGTCTTCATCGTCCATGACGAGAATTAATTTTCCTGCCTGTAATGTTTCGACCGCTTTTTTTATTGAATCCAGCTTCATTTTGAATGCCCTCCTAATATCCATTTTTAAGTAGAAACTCTTTTGTTATCATAGATGTATCTTCTTTGCCCAGAAGCTTCTCCACATATTTACCGATACAGTCATTCTCAAGATTGACGGTATCGCCGTTCCTTTTTGTGATTAGTGCTGTATGTGCCAGAGTATGGGGGATCACAGAGACACGAAAACTGTTTCCGGATACCGCTGCAACCGTAAGACTGATCCCGTCTATCGCAATAGAACCTTTTTCAATAATGTACCGCGCGATTTTATCGGTTGTCTGAATTGTGTACCATACAGCAATCGTATCCTTTTGAATTTTAGAAATAGTCCCTGTGCCGTCAATATGGCCTGTAACGATATGTCCGCCAAACCGCCCGCCTGCCGGCATTGCTCTTTCCAGATTAACGGGACTTCCCTGCTTCAGGCCGGAGAGGGCCGTCCTGCTTAGCGTTTCGTGCATGACATCTGCGGTAAACGAGGATGCCCCATGAGCAGCGGCAGTCAGGCAGATGCCGTTCACAGCGATACTGTCTCCGGTTTTGATATCTTCCAGGATTGTTTTTGCATAGATAATCAATCGAACATAATTCCCCTTTTTATGTATACCGGAAATATTTCCAACTTCCTCTATGATTCCAGTGAACATGGATATATCACCTCACTTTCGATAAGAAAATCATCCCCGATCTGAGAAACAGAAGACGTTTTTAGCTGAAAAGCTTCGTTCGGAAAAGCAACGCCGTTTCCACCCACAGGAGTGCTGGCTGCACCGCCGAAAAGTTTGGGGGCGATATAAATCTCTGTCTCATCCACGATCTTTTGGTCTAAGGCACTCCAGTTTAAAGTACTGCCGCCCTCTAAGAGAACACTGTCAATATTCCGGCTGCCCAGGTCAGCCATAAGGTCTGTAAGGTCTATATGGCCGTCTATTTCCTTCACGTCTATCAGTGCGCAGTTTTTTTCCAGGTATTGTCTCCGTTTCCCTTCATCTTTGCTGCTGGTAGCCAGAAAGGTTGTGACGGAACCGGCTGTCTGGACAACATTTGATTCCAGGGGAGTCCGCAGGTGTGTGTCACAAATGATCCGGGCCGGACTCCTGCCATTTTCCAGACGGCAGGTTAACGATGGATTATCATATATGACCGTATTCACGCCCACCATAATTGCTGAAAAAGCATGCCTTGTCTGATGCACCCGCTGTCTGGCCTCCTTGCCGGTTATCCATTTTGAGCGTTTGGTGTAAGTGGCGATTTTTCCATCCATTGTCATAGCGTATTTCATTAGGACAAAGGGATTTTTTGTTGTTATGAATTTGCGGAATACCTTTATCAGTTTTCTGCAGTCCTCTTCCAGAACGCCAACCTCAACCTGGATCTGATTGTTTTGTAAGATCTCAACACTTTTTCCTGCCATGACCGGATTGGGATCCAGCGTGCCGATCACCACTTTTGCTATTCCACTGCGGATTATGGCCTCGGTGCAGGGGGGAGTTTTCCCGTAGTGGCAGCAGGGCTCCAGGGTTACGTACAGGACGGCCCCTTCCGGGGAATCCGTACAGTTACGAAGGGCATTTCTTTCAGCATGCGGCCCCCCGAAGTATTCATGCCAGCCCTGCCCGATCACCTTGCCGTTCTTTACAATAACAGCCCCGACCATTGGATTCGGATTCACAAACCCACAGCCCTTTTTTGCAAGCGCCAATGCGGATTGCATGTGTTTTAAATTATCCATATCATCACCTCCGAAAAAAATAAATGCCTTGAATAAAATCTATCCAAGACATTTAAAAAGGTAATTTATGCGATCTAAACAAAAAACTCTGAAATGATAGAATCATCTCAGAGTATATAAAAAGCATGTTTACTTTTCATCTTCTTTTATCCAGACTTTACTGTCGGCTTCGGAGTTGCACCGAATCATACCTTGCGGCTCGTGGGCTGTACCACCGGTAGGGAATTGCACCCTGCCCTGAAGATAGTTTGTTATTCAATTAAATTTATTATAGTGGGGCAGGTACGAACTGTCAATATAGTTTATGGAATTTAGAGGAAATAGGGTATTCCAATTTATCGTATGATGATTCCAAAATTGAATAAGCAGTAATGCCGAGAAGAAATAAAAAAATTGCACAGTAATGAGGGGAAAATATGATTGCATTCATTCCCGCCAGGGAGTACAATATAAGAATAATGATCTCATAGGAGATAGATACAAGGAAGATACAGAGCAAAGCTCTTTTTTGCGAGTTTCTGCCTTAACAGGCGGACGGCGTTGGAAGTTTTAGGGGGGCTGCCATAGCCGGGAGAATGATGATTACGCAGAGGTATGAGACCTATAGAGAATTGCAGTGAATTTGCGGGAGGAATAATTAGAATGAAAGCAAAAGAGTACAAAAGAATGCTGGCAGTTGTCTTGTCGGCAGGAATGATGGCTGTACAGCCGGCATCCGTTATGGCAGAGTGGGGGCTGCCCCGCCGCCATCCTTTAGGCCAGCCGATACAGGCATGAATGATCCGTTACAGCAGGAACAGGAAGGCGGAGAGGGACAGGACGGTGCGCAGTCGGAAGATACAGAGCAGCCAAATGACACTGAACAGCCCGAAGAGGCCCGTCAGGCAGCGGCGGTTGACGGAAGCGGAACAATGGTGGATATCTCGGAAGAGGTGCTCAAGATGCTGGAGGACGGCACCGTTTATCAGGATGAGGAGACCAAGTTTTTACATGACAGTAAGACAAATCAGAAGGTAGACCCGGTTACAGGAGAGCGGGTGGAAGAAAAGCCTGAGGAGAAACCGGGCGGTGACGGGAGTGACCGGCCAGGGGATAATACACCGGATAAGCCAGGTGACAATACACCGGATAAACCGGGAGATAATACAACTGATAAACCGGGCGGTAATACAACGGACAAGCCTGGCAGCGATGACGAAGATGGAAAAGACGACGGGGATAAAGAAGAGAATGGCGGCACCTCCGACAATGGAAATACCGGAGGCAGCCAGGACGGTTCAGACCAGGAGAGCGGAGATACACAGAAACCATCGGATTCCGGTGAAAGCGGCAGTGATGGGGAGAATGAGGGCAATAATTCCGGAGATGCCCAGGAGGCACCTGCTGCGCAGGACCATTCTAACAATCAGGCCTTGATTGCCGGTCAGCAGATTTTTAAGCTTCCCGAAATTAAGAAGGACTTCCGGTTCTGGACGGTGGCAAGAAGGTATGCTTTTGCGAAAGCAAAATTATCCGTGCGTGAAGAGATGACAGAGAATGCGAGAGCAGTTGGTTCTTTGAATACAAACGGACTTCTGTATGTACTTCAGGAAGAGGAGGACGGCTGGCTGTATGTGGAATCAGGCACGGTCCGCGGTTTCGTGAAAGCGGATGAGGTTCTGCGGGGAGACGATGCACAGAAGCTTTTAACAAAGTATCAGGACAGGGCGAAGAAAAAGGCCGAGAGAACAAAGACAAAGTATACTGGAATAGAAAGCGTGGTTTCTGTTGCGAAGGAGTTAATTCCCCAGAATGAGAATAACGCGTTTTTACATACACATTCAACGGTGAACAGGACCGTTATTGACAAGAAATATGCACTGACAACCATCGGACTGCTCAACGTCAGAGAAGGCAAAGACACGAATACCAGGATTGTAGGAACGTTGAAGGCAGACAGCCTGTGCTATGTACTTGCCGACGAGAATGAAGAGTGGGTTTATATTGAATCAGGCGATGTGAGAGGATTTGTAAATAAAAAGTATCTTAAGACAGGGAATGAAGTGAATAAGACTGTGGAGGAGAAGGGAGAAGAAAACTTCCCGACTGCCAGCGAGATCATAGAACCGGAAAAGAACAAGGCCTGCTATTACACATTGACTTCCGTAAAATCAGGGGTACCAGGCAGCAGTGTCAGACAGTCTGTTTTAGAGTTTGCCTCACAGTTTATCGGCAATCCTTATGTCTGGGGCGGAACCAGCCTTACAGAAGGTGCAGACTGCTCCGGGTTCGTACAGAGTATTTTTAAAGAGTATGGATACAATCTGCCGAGAGTGGCGGAGGATCAGGCACAGTATGGCACAAAGATTGCCGTGGAGGATGCACAGCCGGGAGATCTGATATTCTACGCAAAGGACGGTTATATTCACCATGTTGTGATCTATGCGGGAGACGGAAAGACCGTTGAGGCCATGGGATCAGATTATGGAATCGTCCAGGGGAATGTGGATACATCCGAGGCAGTGTGGGCGGTGAAAGTCCTGGATGACAGTGTGGGCGGCGGTTTTGCCAGCAGCATTGGGGAAGTGAATGCCACAGATGATATGTACGGAGAGTATCTGGGAGATTACCAGCTGACTTATTACTGTTCCTGTGAGGTATGCTGTGACGTGGAGACAGGCATTACAGCAACAGGAACTCCGGTTGTGGAAGGACAGACGATTGCGGTGGATCCGAGTGTGATTCCTTATGGGACGCAGGTTATTATTGGGGGACATGTATTCACAGCGGAGGACTGCGGAGGTGCAGTGAAAGGGAATCATATTGATATCTATGTAAATGATCATGACAGAGCTCTCAGTATGGGCGTGAATCAGGCGGATGTGTATCTGGTGAAATAAAAGGATGCTTCAGACACGCTCCAGGGCATCTTGTAATTCATGTTCTGCGAGGGTGAGAGATAAAAAACTGCTCCCGGCCGGGCAGACGGATCAGAATATTAATTGATCTGTCTTCCTGACTGGGAGTATTTTTGGTTTATAGATGATATCAAAGTAAAATCTTATGTATTCCGAATAGAATTTACCTTCAGCAAGAAGACTAATTTCAAGATATGTGGTACTCTGTGAAATAACCGAACGTGGATTAAAACATTCGCCGTAACAGTTCAGGCTTGCCTGAACTGCTACTATTCGTCTCACAATGTAAGAATCTGTATATTGATAACAACGATATGTTGTGGTAATATGTTCTACATGGCACAATAGATTGTGCAAGTATGTGAAAATATATGGTGTGAAAGGCTTGAGAATTCTATGAAGATTTATAAGAGAGATGCAGCTCTGGCTGTGTATGACCCGGAGAAAATTAAAAATGCGATAGGGCGTGCCTTTTCCAGTGTGGGCAGTTCTATTGCGGAATCAGAAAGCAACAGGCTTCTGGACAGAATTGAGTCGAAGTTTCCGGACGATGTAAATGCAGGAGAACGGGCCATATCTGTGGAGGAAATCCAGGATTTTGTTGAACGGACTCTGATGGAGGAGAATTATTATAAGGAGCTGAAGAGCTATATCCTGTACCGGGAGGGAAGGGCAAGACGAAGGATATCCCGCCAGCGGATTGCAGCAGAATTAGAAAGTATACCCGGGGTTTCAGGCGTATTGGCCGGCATTCAGAAGGAATTTATCCAGGAGGAATACGAGCTGGAGCAGCTGAATGCCAGATTTCAGGCGCTTTTAAGCCCTGGGCTGACGGATCTGGAAAAACTGGCTGTACTCGTAAAAGCATGTGCGGAGCTGACGACACAGGAGGCGCCAAAGTGGGAGATGATTGCTGCCAGGATCAGAATGCTCAGTTTTGATCTTCAGCTGGACAGGCAGATGCAGGCATTTCATATCCACAGCTTTTATGAAAAAATATGCTGGCTTACGGAACAGGGGCTTTATGGAAAATATATATTAGAGAACTATTCCCAGGAAGAGATCGGGGAGTTTGAGACATGGCTTTGTAAGAAAAGGAATGATCTGTTTACATTTTCCAGTCTGGAGCTGCTGCTTGGGAGATATACGATCTGCAGCAGGACGGGGGAACCGCTGGAGGCGCCCCAGGAAATGTTCATGGGAATTGCAATGCATCTGGCGATGCAGGAGAAAAAAGACAGAAGCATCTGGGTCAGACGTTTCTACGATATGCTCAGCACGCTGAAAGTGACTATGGCAACGCCGACGCTTTCTAATGCGAGAAAGCCGTACCACCAATTGTCCTCCTGTTTTATCGACACAGTGCCGGACAGTCTGGATGGAATCTACCGCAGCATTGATAACTTTGCTAAGGTCAGTAAATACGGCGGTGGGATGGGCATGTATTTTGGCAAGGTCCGGGCAAGCGGCAGCTCTATCCGTGGATTTGAGGGCGCTGCAGGCGGTGTGATCCGCTGGATACGGCTCGCCAATGACACGGCTGTGGCGGTGGACCAGCTCGGGGTCCGGCAGGGGGCCGTGGCGGTTTATCTGGATGTGTGGCACAGAGACCTGCCGGAATTTTTGAATTTAAGGACGAATAACGGCGATGAGCGGATGAAGGCTCACGATGTATTTCCCGCAGTCTGCTATCCGGATTATTTTTGGAAGCAGGCACGGGATCATATAGACAGCGACTGGTATCTTATGTGCCCCCATGAGATACTGACGATTAAAGGATATGCCCTGGAAGATGCTTTTGGGGAGGAGTGGGAGGAAAAGTACCTGGACTGTGTGCGGGATGAACGGATCCGCAAGCGGGTCATACCGATGAAAGATGTGCTTCGGCTGATTATCCGCAGTGCGGTGGAGACCGGGACGCCCTTTGCTTTTAACCGGGATACGGTGAACAGGGCCAATCCTAACCGGCATAAAGGTATGATTTACTGCAGCAACCTATGTACAGAGATCGCCCAGAATATGAGCGCGATAGAGTTGGAAGAGCAGAGGACCGAGGAGGTAGACGGGGAGACCGTTGTCGTGACGGTGACAAAACCAGGCGAGTTTGTAGTGTGCAATCTTGCCAGCCTGTCATTGGGACATATACAGGTGGAGGACTACAAGGAATTGTCTTACATTACCGAGAGCGCCGTACGTGCTTTGGATAACGTGATTGACCTGAATTTCTTTCCTGTGCCTTATGCCAGGATTAATAACCACAGATATCGTCCGATTGGTCTGGGCGTAAGCGGATACCAGCATATGCTTGCAAAGCATGGGATTCGCTGGGAAAGCCAGGAACATCTGGACTTTGCAGAGAAGGTTTTTGCGGATATCCACTATGCTGCATTAGACGCCAGCAGCAATATTGCAAAGGAAAAAGGCAGTTACGCCTACTTTGAGGGAAGTGAGTGGCAGACAGGGGCGTATTTCCGGCAGAGAAATCTGATGGATGAAAGGTGGAAGAAGCTTGCAGACAGGGTGGCTGCACAGGGACTGAGAAACGGCTATCTTCTGGCGGCGGCACCAACCAGCAGCACCAGCATTATAGCCGGGACGACGGCGGGTCTGGATCCTGTGATGAACAGGTATTTTATGGAGGAGAAGAAAAATGGGCTGATGCCGAGAGTCGCACCGGAACTCTCGATGGAGACATTCTGGTATTATAAAAATGCACATTTAATTGACCAGTCATGGTCTGTGCGGGCCTGCGGCATCCGGCAGAGGCATATTGACCAGGCACAGAGTATGAACCTTTATATTACGAATGAGTACACCTTCCGCGGAGTTTTGAATCTGTATCTGCAGGCATGGGAAGAAGGGGTGAAGACGATTTACTATATTCGCTCCAGAAGCCTTGAAGTTGAGGAATGTGAGGTATGCTCTTCTTAAGACAATGTTGAAAACAGGAGGCTGACATGTCAGAACTAGTTAAGAAACCACTCTTTAATCCGGAGGGGGATATTGAAGTTACAAAACGAAAAATGATTGGGGGGAACACGACCAATCTGAATGATTTTAATCATATGAAGTATAAATGGGTCAGCGACTGGTACCGTCAGGCTATGAATAATTTCTGGGTGCCGGAGGAAATCAATCTGAGCGTTGACATCAAGGATTATAAAATGCTTCCTGCTGCAGAGCGCAGGGCTTATGATAAGATCCTGTCATTCCTGATATTTCTAGACAGTATCCAGACTGCGAATCTGCCGAATATCGGGGAATACATTACCGCAAATGAGGTAAACCTGTGTCTGTCTATCCAGACATTTCAGGAGGCGGTGCACAGCCAGAGCTATAGTTATATGCTGGACACGATTTGTGAACCGCAGGAACGCAATGCCGTACTCTATCAGTGGAAAGAGGACCGGCATCTATTGGAAAGAAATGAGTTCATCGGGAACCTTTATAATGCATTCCAGGAGGAAAAAAGCCCGGACATGCTGGCACGTACGCTGATTGCCAATTATATTCTGGAGGGTGTGTATTTTTACAGCGGATTTATGTTTTTCTATAATCTTGGAAGGAACAGGAGGATGCCGGGATCTGTGCAGGAGATCCGATATATTAACAGGGATGAGAACACCCATCTGTGGCTGTTCCGTAATATTTTAATGGAGCTGAAAAAAGAGGAGGCATGGCTGTTTACACCGGAGAAAGCAAAAATCTACCGTAGTATGATCCGGGAGGGCTGCGAGCAGGAGATCCGCTGGGGGCATTATGTGATCGGGGATGATATACAGGGGCTGAACCAGGATATGATCACGGATTATATCCAGTATCTTGGGAACCTGAGATGTAGAGGTCTGGAGCTGGATCCCATTTACGAAGGGCATGAGAAAGAACCGGAAAGCATGTCCTGGGTCAGCCAGTTTTCGAATGCTAATATGATAAAGACAGACTTCTTCGAGGCTCGGAGCACGGCTTATGCTAAGAGCAGCGCGCTTGTGGACGACCTTTAGGTGTTTGGGCGGAGGGAGGGCGCCTGTATGGAATGTGCCTCCTGCCGCAGCCCGGAAAACTTCCATGCCGCTTTCTGGGGGCGGGCCGTTTGCCTACTCTCACTAGATAAAAACCGCACCCGATTGGGAGGCACCACCGGCATTCACCCCGCAATTCTGATGAATTGCGCGGCTCAGGCCGGCTTAAACTCTGCTTGGTAAAGCAGAGTTTAGCCTCTCAATCGGGTGCGGTTTTTATCAAGTGAGAGTATGACGCTCTCTATGCTCCCAGAAAGCGGCATGGAAGTTTTCCGGGCTGCGGCAGGAGGCACATTCCATACA
>OBZW01000886.1_pt1 | contig 12154 bp, 12 predicted proteins | sample 1477021 | NCBI WGS metagenome assembly OBZW01 (sample SAMEA2580262, study PRJEB22360) | human gut metagenome | biome: human gut; feature: human-associated habitat; material: faeces | place: Denmark | collected 2008/2010
GCTCGTACTGCCCTGTTACTCACCGTGACAGTTCAAACAGGCACAGGAGTCTATTAGATTCTTGTGAGATTGTCGAAACAATTTCTTTTTTTCCCGTCAGTATCTGACAAAATTTCAGTGACATGCAATATATAATAAGTCTTGCTTGAGTGCCAAATCGATTTAGTACCAACGAGAAAGAGGGTGGAACATGTACTATGAATTATACATAGACGTGTTGTTTCTTGTAAATTTTATGATGGATTCCCTTCTGCTTTTGTCAGTGAACCAGGTGCTGAAATGTCCTACCACACGTGGACGCATCTTTCTGGGCGGAGCATTGGGGGCATTACTGACATGCGTAGTAACAGTTGTACCGATGCCGGGTGTCATAAAATTAATCATATTCCACGCGGTTATCAATACATTTATGATAAAAACAGGATTAAAGATCAAAGGAAAAAAGCAATTTTGGAAAGCATTTGGTTTATTGTATATCGCAGCATTTCTGTACGGGGGGATTCTGCAGGCATTTCATCCCTATGCGCGCGCGGGAAGCCTGTTTTTTGCGACAGCCGTGGGCAGCTATTATCTGATACGGGGAATCTGGAAATTCCTGATCAGACTGCGGACTCTGCAGGCAAAGATATGTGAGATTACGTTGTATACCAGTGCAGGCGAACAGAAAGTAAAAGCGTTAATTGACACGGGAAACGGTTTGGAGGACAGTGTGTCGAAAGAACCGGTAAGTGTAGTAGATAAAGCTCTGGCAAAATCCATTCTGACAGATGACGACATGAAAAACGGTTTCCATTACATACCATACCGTACAGTCGGAAAGGAAAGTATTATGCCGGTTTTCAGAATTCGGAAAATGTGTATTCATCTGGAGGGAGAACGGTGGATCGAGAGGCCGGTCATAGGCGTTTGCGAAGAGCATGTTTCAGAAGAAGAGGAATATCAGATGATTTTAAATCCTGACTTATTAGGAGGCATATAAAATGGTTGTAAAAGTAGCAGTACCCCAGCAGTTTAAACTGAAAGTAATACCAGACATCAGAAGCATTTTCTTCCCTAACCACAAAGAAATACATTATATTGGAGGATCCGAGGTGCTGCCGGCCCCGCTGGAGACAGAACGGGAAACAGAAGTGATAGAACATCTCGGTTCCGAGTATGACCAGGAAGCCAAAAAGCTTCTGATCGAGCACAATCTTCGTCTGGTCGTTTACATAGCTAAAAAGTTCGACAATACAGGAGTCGGAGTGGAAGATCTGATTTCCATAGGGACGATCGGTCTGATTAAGGCCATCAATACATTTAACCCTACGAAGAAAATCAAGCTGGCCACCTACGCATCCAGGTGCATTGAAAATGAGATCCTCATGTACCTGCGCAGAAACAGCAAAACTAAGATGGAGGTATCCATAGATGAGCCTCTTAACGTAGATTGGGACGGTAATGAACTTCTGCTGTCGGACATTCTCGGTACGGACGAGGATACCATATATAAGGATCTGGAAAACGAGGCGGAAAGAAAACTTCTAATCAAGGCCATCAATAAGCTGTCCAGCAGGGAAAAGCTGATCGTAAAAATGCGTTTTGGACTCGATAACCCGGAAGGCGAGGAAAAGACACAGAAAGAGGTGGCAGATCTGCTTGGAATATCACAGTCCTATATCTCACGGCTTGAGAAAAAAATCATGCAGCGACTGAAACGCGAGATGGTGCGGTATGAATAAAAGCCGGCAGGATGAGGTTGGCGTTCCGCCGCAGGGGATACAAATGTGGTCATCTGCCGTGCTTCAGGGAAATGGGGAAGCGGCTAAATAAAATTTCAGGTGAAATAGCGGACAGCGTAGACACCAGGAGCTGTCGGGAGATGAAATCCATATATGGGATATTGTTGCAGACCATATGTCTAAACAGCAATATATAGTATATATAATTCATTTTCCGATCCCCCCTGCGGGTCTGCTCATTTTCCGAACTTGTGGTTCAGAAAATGGTCCGTATTTCACCTGAAATTTTATTGAAGCCGCTTATCCCATAATCCTGAACGCCCGGCAGATGACCAAATTCGTATCCCCTGCGGCTGCTTGCATCCAGGCGGGGCTTTTATTTTGGGAAGCCTTACCAGGAGGAGAGGCGGATGTGGAATGGGAGATTGGTGTAGTGTCCGAGCGGGACAGGCAATCTGGTGTGACAGCTATTGATGCCGCGTGTTATTTTGGAGGGGGACGGAGCTGGGGGATGTGCAAATTTTACTGGTATTGCTTGATTTTTTAGCGTAATATGTATAATATTTAAGTATATGGACCTGCAAGTGTACTTTGGTGGATTTATTTGTGTAAAATTGACAAAACATTTTCGCAGGATTATTGTTTTCCGGCGATATACACAAAAAAAGTAGCCGAAAGTAGTATGGTGAAAAACTAGATATTCGTTTATTATTAAGTCAGTTAGAAACGTATTAACATTTTCAAAAGGAGGTAGACGAATGTCTAGAAAGATCAAACTTAATTACACAAAGAGGGATGATTTAACACCGAGATTGAAAGCGGCAAAGGAAAAATTATTTGCAACAGAGCCACACATTGATACTCGTAAACTTATTATCGAGACTGATATTTATCAGAAATACGGCTTTACAAAGAGCCCGAACATGCTGAAAGCTATGGTATTTGATCGCTTAAGCCGCGAGAAAAAGGTATGGATTGATGACAATCCGATCTGTGGACATCTGACAGACTATACATACGGAAGTTATTTCCAGCCGTTCAGAGAGTTTGAGTGGGCAATCGACCGCGATGAATTTGCTTTCCAGAGAGGTTCAGCTATCGCAACAGAAGAAGAAAAAGAGATCATCAGAAAATGTGGTGAGTTCTGGGTAGGAAATGCAGTTAAAGACCGTGTTCGTCCGATCATTAAGGATCGTTACGGACTTGATGTTCAGGAACTGATTGATGTTGGTGTAGGCCTTAACTTTGACGATGATATGGGTACAACAACATTCCCGGATCACGATACAGTTATCAACGAAGGTTTGAATTCAATTATTGCAAAATGTAAAGATTATCAGTCAAGATTGAAAATATGGAATGTTGACCGTCCGGATCCATTAGCTGGTGAAGTTCCTGATGAAAACACATTCAATGAATCAACGATTCCGATGCCTGACTATAAGAAATGGGAATTCTACGAGGCTTGTATTATTTCTTGTGAAGCTTTGATCCATCAGGCACATCGTTATGCAGACGCAGCAAGAGAAGCAGCAGCAGTTGAAACTGATCCTGCACGTAAGGCTGAGTTAGAAGAAATGGCTGAGACATGCGATTGGGTACCAGGCAATCCTGCACGTACATTCAAAGAAGCAATCCAGGCACTGTGGTTCATCACCATGGGCGGATGGCAGAACCTGTGTATGACAGTTGACCATGCACCGCTTCGTTTCCCACAGTATATGTATCGCTGCTATAGAGAGGATATCGATGCTGGACGTATCACAGACGACGAAGTTATCGACTTAATTCAGTTCTGGTTCCTGAAAGTTAATACACAGAACTTCGTTATGTCACCTGAGCTTGCTCTGTGGAACTCAAGCCGTATCGCTCAGCAGCTGACCATCGGCGGACTTGATCCGAAGACCGGCGACGACGGAACAAATGAACTTGATTATCTGGTAGTAGAAGCACAGCGCCGTGCACAGTGTCCGGAACCGCTTCTCGCTTGTATGTATCACAATAAATTATCACACAAGTTCCTTGTTAAATGTGCCGAACTTGTTGCTACAGGTATTGGACAGCCATCATTCCATGGCCAGGAAGTTGCTATGAAACGTCGTCTGCTCCATGAGCACGGCCCAATCGAAGATATCCGTAATCAGGCTGTTTCTGGTTGTGTACAGTCCGTTATCCCTGGTTACACAGATGGTGCTTGGGAAGCTCGTTTCAATATGTACAAACCTCTCGAATTCATGCTTTCAAATGGCGTTGACTTCAAGAGCGGCAAACGCATTGGACCAGCTTACGGCGATCCTTGCGAGTGCGAGACATGGGATGACTTCTATGCTCAGTTACTGAAATATTATGAATATTGGGAAATTATCTGCCGTGATATTTCTACATTAGAGTGGAACGTTATGAGAGACTTCCCGTGTCCGCTGCTTTCCGCAGTTACATATGACTGCCTTGCAAGAGGTATGGACGTTGTAGACGGTGGCGCTAGATATAACTGGGGTGATGGAATTTGTATCTCTGGTAATGTTGATACAACAAACTGTCTGGCAGCAATCAAGAAACTTGTTTATGATGACAAAGTAATCACTATGAAACAGCTTGTTGAAGCAGTTGCAGCTAACTGGGAAGGATATGAAGATATCCAGAACATGTGTAAGAAAGCTCCGAAGTACGGCAACGATGATGATTATGTAGATTTACTTGGACGTCAGTTACATGCTGATTTCGCTGAAATCCATAACCGCAGACCTGACTACATGGGCCGTCCGACAATTACACCTTCTGCTTACTCAGTAACAGGACATTATCCGTTTGGTATGAGAAGCTGGGCTTCACCGGATGGAAGAAAAGCAGGCGAGACATTTACGGATGCTACACTTTCTGCAACACCTGGAACAGATACAAGTGGACCGACAGCAGTTATTCACTCTGCAGTTAAACTGATTGACCCGGTAGTTTATGGATCTACTCACTTTAACATGAAGTTCCACCCAACAGCCCTGACCGGTAAAGAGAATATCGACAAATTCCTGACTCTTCTGAAGACATACTTCGATGAAGGCGGATACCAGGCACAGTTCAACTGTGTAACACAGGAAAAACTGTTGGCAGCAAAGGCAAATCCGGAAGAGAACAAAGACCTGATCGTACGTGTTGCAGGATTCAGTGCTTACTTCGTAACACTGGCAGATGCTGTACAGGATGAGATTATTGCACGTACCAGCCAGACATGGTAAATTTTGATTACAATGTTTAAATAAACAATAGGGAGAGAGATTATGAGTGATTTAACAGCCCTTGTATTTAATATCCAGGGATTTTCAATCCAGGACGGTCCTGGGGTAAGGACAACCGTATTTTTGAAGGGATGCCCGCTAAGCTGTCAATGGTGCGCAAATCCGGAGTCACAGGTTTTTAGATCCGATGTTATCCACGTCCCTAGCTCTTGTGTACATTGTTATCGTTGTGTAAGTTTTTGCACCAAAGGAGCAGTTAAGCTGCCGGAGAAGCTGGGTGATAACCCAATCTTTGATCACGATGTTTGTGTGACCTGTGAAGATCAGGATATGTGTGAGCATTCATGCTATGAAGCGGCAATCGAAAGAGTCGGGAAACCGATGACAGTCGATGAGGTAATGGATGTAATTTTACATGATGAACCGTTCTTCAGTAACGGCGGTGGAATTACCGTATCCGGCGGCGAGCCTTTGATGCATCCAGAATTTCTAGAAGAACTTTTTAGTGAATGTCAGGACAATTATATCCATACAGCTATAGAGACATGTGGATATGTGGCATGGGATAAATTTGAACCTGTATTAAGATATACGGATCTGGCTCTCTATGATGTGAAGCATATGGATCCGGTAGCCCACAAGGAACTGACAGGAGTATCCAATGAATTGATTCTGGATAATCTTCGTAAAATTATGGATGAGACGAATACAGAAGTAATCATTCGCATCCCGGTTATTCCGGGTGCGAATGATACAAACGAAAACATGGACGCGACTGCTAGGTATGCGAAAGAGATAGGTGCCAGAGAGATTCATATCCTGCCCTATCACCGTATGGGAATGGGCAAGTACACAGGTCTCGGACGGGAATATCCATTGGGAGAAGAGGTGGAATCCCCATCAGATGAGCGTATGGAGGTTATCCGTGACATTTTTAGGTCTTACGGCCTGATTTGTAAGATAGGCGGAACTGAAAAGGGGGACTCCTAATAATGAGTAAAGTAAAGTTTTTGGGCAAGCCAATGGGTATTAAGCGCTTGCTGACCTATGTGATTGGTTTGTGGATTATGAGTCTCGGTATTGCATTTGCCGTAAATTCTAATTTTGGTGTTTCACCAGTCACAACGTTGCCTTATGTAGTCGGCAGAATCCTGAATATCAGCGTTGGTACAGGAACATGGATTGCATATGGATGCTATATTATCATTGAAGCAATAGTTTATCGTAAGGAATTTAAAGCTGTTTATATTCTGCAGTTCCCGGCAGCTGTTATGTTTGGGTATTTTACAGACTTCAGTAAGTGGTTGATTTCTCCGCTTGGAACACCGGATAAATGGTATATCCAGTTAGTATTCATAATTGTTGGTGTTATTATCCTTGGATTAGGATTGATGGCATATTTGGAAGCAGATATTATGGCTATTCCGCCTGATGCTTTGGCGGTTGCATTTGCTTGGCTGGTTAAGAAACCTTTGGGCAATGTAAAGAGAATTTTTGATTTATGTATTGTTGCAACGTCGTTGATTCTTTCTTTAGTATTTCTGCACAGCTATCAGGGCATTTGGATTGGAACAATTATCGCAGCTCTGGGTGTAGGAACGATGCTTAATTTCTGGAGAAAAATGCTCCTTAGTAAGATAAAAGTATTCTTATGGGGAAAACAGCCGGCAGCTGAACCAAAATTAGACGAAGCACCGGCGGCAGCAAAATAATTTAAAAATGGCAGTGAGGGGTTATCACTTGGGGGAGAGATTTTCCGCCACTGAGGTAGCCCCCCACGTGTTGGATGAGATGTGACTTCTATTTAATCTGGATTTAATGGGAGAGAGGAACGTGTATGTTTTTAATTGCACATAATCAGATAATGTTACCAAAGCGTTATTTTAGCGATATTGTGCCGGCAGTTGAAGAACTGTCAAACACGGTAGGTGCTGTATTTCTCAATAAACTGATTTTAGATGAAAATAATAGACCAGTTGAGTTTAATCAGGCGGTTTTTTCCGAGAAACCACTAACCCGTATCGTTACGATGCATTTTCAGAATGGAGATATGTTCGATCAGTTCTGGGATGCAAGAGAACGACAGGATTTATGGCTTATTGGGAAAAATTATGCCTATTTTTGTGATACGATCATGGAAACCGGCAGCACAGAAGCATCGAGAATTATTAAGCCAATACCAGAAAAAGAATCAGACATGGAAATATTAAAAGGACATGGACTTACGGAACGCGAGGCGGAAGTTATGTATTGGCTCTGCCAGGGCAAGAGCAATGGTGATATTGCCTACATACTGAATCTGAGTGTTAGTACAGTCAAAAAACATCTTTCTAATATATTTGACAGCATGGGAGTACGAAGCCGGTCTGCAGCAGTGGCACTAGCACTGGAAATGGTTGGTTCTCAGAAATCCAAAATTCATCTTGTATTTTAAAGAGATTTCGAAAAGGAGGACAGTGTATGATTAAGATAACCAAAGAAGGGAAGAAGATGTTGGAGACAACTTTTGGATCCAAAGGACAGACAAAATTTAAAATTCAGCATATCAAACCTACTTGCAATGCATGCCGGGATGAGCTTCGACTTGTTCCTGGTTCGTCGGAACCGAACGATGTGATTTCGATGGAATCCGGGTATGTTTTTTTTGTTGACAAAGATCTTATGCAGCTTGCGGAGATTATAACAATAGATGCGGCGGGGGATATACCAGTTCTGACAACTCGCAAATCTATTGATCTTCGTGAAAGAAATTTTTAATTTTGGAGGATTAGTTATGGAAAAAAAGGAATTAAATCAAAAGATACTGAAGTTTATAAGTGAGGCAGGTTTCTTCTTCTTTGCTACAACGGAAGATGGAATGCCAAGGGTTCGGCCTCTTGCATACATTGAGGAGATAAAAGATGAGCTGATTATTGCGATCAGTACAACAAAGGCCATGGCGAAGCAGATAGATGCCAAACCTGATTTTGAGATTTGCGCCAGCACACCGGAGACATGGCTGCGTATTAAGGGGACAGCACAGTCGGTGACTGACAAAGACGTCATTGCGAAGGCTATGGAATGCCCAGTTGTAAAAGCAACTTATACGGAAGAGACTGTTGGGGCACGTTACCTGGTTCTTGACAGTGTGGAATATTTTTCTCTGACGGGTGAATACAGCCGCTGGAAATGATTTCGGAAAGGAAGTCTTCTAAATGGCAAAAGAAGTGAACAAGGAAGTATTTGAGGTACTTCCTGTACCGCAGGCAGTGGCTAAATTTGTTCTTCCTTCGCTTGCAAGTACACTCATTACAATTATCTACAGCCTGGCGGACACACTTTTTGTCGGTATGTTAAATAATCCTTCGCAGCTCGCAGGACTTACAGTGGCATTTCCGTACTATCAGTTCCTGAATGCGTTCTCAAGCCTTTGGGGAGTTGGTACGAACAGCGTCATGTCACGTGCGCTTGGAGAAAAGGACTATGACCGGGTATCAAAAGCCTCTTCTCATGGGTTCTGGGGCAGCCTTGTATTTATGGCTGTGATATGCGTCATATTCCAAATACTGGAGAAACCGCTTCTTTACGTGGCAGGAGCCAGCGCACAGTCTTATGATTCGGCATCTGTATACATGCTGATCGTGTTTGTTATAGGCGGCATTCCTACTGTACTTTCTATCGTTATGAGCAATCTTCTGCGTGCAGAAGGACATGCAAAGTCAGCAAGCAGCGGGCTTATGCTGGGAGGCCTGTTAAACTGTATCCTCGATCCGATCTTTATCTTCGGAGCAGATATGGGAGTTGCAGGTGCGGCTGTGGCCACACTGATTTCTAACTGTGTATCGCTGATTTTCCTGATCATTGTTTATATCCGGATACGTGAGACTTCTTATATAACATTGAAACCATTCCCGGGTGGTGTGTCCTGGAAGCTGATAAAAGATGTGATACTGGTTGGGCTGCCGTCAGGCTGTTTGACCGTACTCGGTGCTACAGGATGTATCATACAGACCTCACTTTATTCTTTGTATGGCGATGCAGCAGTAGCAGGCTGGGGCGTTGTTAATCGTATCAGTTTTATTTCCATTTATACAGTTCATGGCGTAGCACAGGGAGTACTGCCTCTGATCGGTTACAATTACGGAGCCAAGAACTTTAAGCGTGTACGGAGTGTTAACAAATGTGCGTTCCTTATCACGGAAGTACTTGCTTGGGCAATTATGATACTTTCTCTGATATTCAGCGCAGGTATCATTAAGATATTCATCAATGATGCAGCAACAATAGAGGCTGGTGTCCAGATTATGCGTAAATATATGCTCTGTACACCGTTTATGGCAATTGTACTGCTGGTAAGTACACTCTGCCAGGCCGTGGGGAAATGGCAATATTCACTGATTATGCTCGCGATTCGGCAGCTTGTATTCAATATTCCGATCACATTCCTTTTAAATTCTCTTTTTGCTATGAAGGGTGTGGCAAGCGGCCAGCCAACTACAGAGTTAATTTGTTTTATCGGAGCATTGTTCGTATATCATAGATGTTTCTATCGAGCTATGAACAGAGAGGAATTGCTAAGTAAAAAGTAAGCTGAATATATAGCTTATGATATAAAGGGAGGAAGAAGGATGGTAATTAAAGAGATACTTGAAAAATCTGATGCATTATTTGCCGAAGGAAAACACCAGGAGGCGGCAGCATTTCTTGAAGGAAAGGCTGTTCTGGCACAGAATCAGGATGAATGGAAGGTGGAGCTTTCCATCATCAATGAATTGATGGGGTATTACCGCGGCATAAGCCAGCTCAGTAAAGCATGGGACTACGCATTCAGGGCAATACAGATTACCGAAGAGAATGCGGTAGGAGACAGTGCAGAAGGAATTACTACTTATCTGAATGTAGCGAATGTCTATCGGGCTGCCGGCAAGCCAAAGGAAGCATTATCACTTTATCAGCAGGTGGAAGAGACTTACAGCAAACAGGGAGTGGAAAAAGAGTACCGTGGAGGCGCCTTATATAATAATATGTCAGTGGCATATTTGGAGCTCGGAAAAAGTGAAGATGCCATGCGGTATTGTGAAAAAGCGATCGACGTGCTGAAGACGATTCCGGAAGTTTGGGATGAGTGTGCAGCTGCTTACAGCAATCTGGCCGGTGTGTTATTAAGAAGTGAAGTGCCTGATGTTGCAAAGGCGGATGCATGTGTAGACGAAGCATTGAAGCTTTTTGAGGGAAAGGGAGATAGTGCTCATTATTGCAGTGTATTGGCCATGAAGGCGTATATTGCTTATCTGAAGAAGGATCTGCAGGAATCGCTGGACATGTACGAGAAGGCAATGAATGAGACAATGAAGTATTATGGTAAAAATGCAGACTATGAGCGTCTGGAGCGGAATTATAAGGGCGTTCAGGCTTTGCTGAACGGAGAAAAAAAATGATGAGCCAGTTGAGCGGATTAGAAGTTGAGATGAAAGGCCTGGATTTGTCACGGGAATATTATGAAAATGTCGGCAAACCCATTTTGATGGAATTATTTCCCGAGTATATGGAAAAAGCGGCGGTCGGTCTAGTTGGAGAAGGGTCAGAGTGCTTTGGTTTTGACGATCAGATTTCCATGGACCATGATTATGGACCGTCTTTTTGTGTATGGTTTCCAAGAAATATATATACCGAGGTCAGGGAGAGCATGTCCGAGATCTATGATGCACTTCCGAAAGAATACAAAGGTGTCAGCGCAAACTTGATTAGAGAGCAGTCTGCAGGGCGCCGGGGAATTCTGGAGATTGAGGGCTTTTATCAAAAATTTCTCACCCGGGATATAGTCCCGGAAAACTTGACAGACTGGCTCAGGATTCCAGAGCATTATTTTGCTGTAGCGACAAACGGAGAGGTGTTCGAGGATAATCTGGGCATGTTTAGTGAAATACGTGAGAAGCTTCTCAATTATTACCCTGAAGACATCAGGCTGAAAAAGATTGCAGCCTGTGCAGTCAAGATGGCGCATTCTGGACAGTGCAATTATGCACGTATGATGTGGAGGCACGATGTTGTGGCAGCAAAATTTGCTCTGGACGAATTCATGAGAAATGCCATATCTCTGGTGTTTCTTCTGAATCGTGTTTATTGTCCATATTATAAATGGATGTGGAGAGGCATGGAACAACTGCCAAAGCTGGGCAAGGTTAAAGATCTTTTGAAGAATATGGCGGCTGGAGCTTTGGACGTTAGTCACTGGGATTCGGGTAAATGGAAAGAGTGCCGGTATAAACTGAACAGGGAAGATCCGATGGTTGATATGGTGGAGCAGATAGCGGATTTGGTAAGAGAAGAACTGTGGAGCCAGGGGATAAGCAGCAGTACATCGGACTATCTCGAGGAACATGCCTATGCAGTGATGACCCGTATCCAGGATAAGCGGATTCGGTCATTACCGGTACTTATGGGGTAAAAATTATGAGTAATATAAGAGAAATAGTCGAAGAGGAATGGAGACAGTTTCAAAAGGTAAACAATCAGGGCGGAAGGGCATCCTGCCAGGATGACTGGAAAACCTTCTATATCATGAGAAAAAGTCAGTTCCTTGTTTGGCCGCAGGAGATATTGGACAGTTATTACGATGATTTGTGCAAAGCCCGTGAAGAGGGCAGGAATCTGTTGTTTGCAAAGTATGCGTATATGATGGAAAGTACGGCGCCTGAAGAGTTTGAAAAATTAAAAAAAGTTCTCCCCGTAATTTCTGATGAGCGGAAAATGCGCGTGGATGAAACGGTTGCTGCACATGTAAAATGGGCGGAAGAATTTGAGCAGGAACATCCTGAATACGCACGGCGGGGGCGTCCTATCCGTGCATGTCAGGAGGCGCCGGGCCAAACCTCTATAGAGACGTATCAAAGAGGGGAATTGTATTCCTACGGTGAAAACACGGAAAAGCTGTATTCTCAATATGTTCAGGAGTGCGTTGCTCAGAATAGAAACCTGGCGTCTCTTATTCGAGAGAACACAACACGGATGTACGGGTATGAGTCAATTTCTGATATAGAAAAGAGAATGGAATAGCTGTCAGCTAAAGGACGATGGGAATGAGGGACAATAGGAGCGGGAAGTTAGCAGCTATCTATATTCTTTATATTATAGTGTCCGGGATAACCGGTATCTTATGTAGGACAGGATACAAGGCCATGATTGGGCTGCTTCTGGGATCCGCAGCCGCCTTCGCTAATT
>OBZW01000891.1_pt1 | contig 12124 bp, 17 predicted proteins | sample 1477021 | NCBI WGS metagenome assembly OBZW01 (sample SAMEA2580262, study PRJEB22360) | human gut metagenome | biome: human gut; feature: human-associated habitat; material: faeces | place: Denmark | collected 2008/2010
CCTGGTACCAGACCTTTGCCACCGCCAACCAGCGACTGGAAGACCTGGCCAACCGCGCCCCTACCGTGAGTGGCGTCTCGTCACTGGGCGAAGCCGGGGATACGGAATTCCTGAAGGAAGTCAAGGGGGCTTACCAGGCACAGCTGCAGAATTCACCATATACTCCTGCACTGGGAACAAACACTTCATCAACTGAATACAGAACAGCGGAAGCCGCTGAACCTAAAAGCATAATAATGAAAGTATGGTCGGGTGAAAATTTTGCAGACAAAATTGCGACATCCTTATCTGGAACAGGAACATCCTCGGACCAACTAAATCCACTGATAAAAATGAAAAATATCGGTGATTACACTATGGGTATTACTGAAAGCATATGGGCTGGTTATACCACCGTCAGGGTACTTTCCACGGCCGGTGGCAACTCCATTTTTGGTCGTCTTGTCAATACCGTTACTGGCTTACCTGACGCCGCAAAAGCTTTTATGGAAGCAGCCGCTCCACCGCTCTACTTCCTGCTGTTTTTGCTGTTCTGTGCCGGTTTTTCGTTGTCCATTTACCTGCCGTTTATCCCATTTATCTTCTGGATGACTGGCATCGGCAACTGGATAGTCAGCGTACTGATTGGATGTGCAGCCGGGCCCCTCTGGGCCGCCACCCATCTGGGGACAAGCCAGGACCGGGGTAGCCGGGCTGCTTACGGTTATATTTACCTGATAGACAGCATGATCAGACCGCTGCTAATGGTGTTCGGATTCTTTTTTGCATCGGTCGCCATCGTGGCCGGCGGCACCATTCTGAATGCGTTGTTTGGCGCAGCTCTGGTTAATGTGCAGGCGGACTCCCTTACGGGGTTATTCAGCATCGCTGGATTTTTGATGATTTATGCCAGAGTCTGTACCACGCTGGTTGCGGCTGTTTTTGCGCTTCAGGCTTATCTGCCTGACCATGTAATTAATTTTCTGGGCGGACGTGACGGCGTTAATATGCTGGGAAATATGGCTTCTTCAGTCAGAGATATTATCGCTGGCGGAAATACCAATATGCGCAGAACACCTGGCGTTCGTGAAGAAAAACTGAAAAATATTAATGGAGATGATAAAGACGGAATAAAACAATAAATAAAAATATCGAAAAACCAATAAAACACTATTGCCATATTCACCTGAAGAGATTAAAATATATTCAGGTGAATATGGGGGTTTATTATGAGTACAACAAAAAGCAGATATCCTTCCTGGTGGCCATATTATTACCTTGTTCGCAATGCGTATTTCATATTTGGCATACCATGCTTATTATTTTATGCTTTTTTCGGAACACTAATTGTTCATGATTCAGCCTTATCTCAAACAATGGATTTTATTTTTGCATATGGATGCTGGGCATTAATAATTCTCCCATTACTCTGGCTATATCTGAGAACCAGAGCGAAAAAAAAGAAAGTCCAGCAGGTTGTTCAGCAGATAAAAGAAAGCTGTCACTTTGCTCCAACCAGCGATTATGAGCAACTATCATTCTCGAAGAGTTGTTATTTCGGGATCGACATTAAAAACGGCACCATGCTGTATGTGCGTATTTATCCAAACAATGTGATGGATGTGATTGGTCTGGATATTCACAACTTTACCCGCACGGTTGCTGAAGACGGCAAGCTGGAAATCCACACTACATATGTGAGTCTGCCGATGATCCCACTGGAAATCTCCGGCATCTCATCAAGGACGCTGGCCAACACCATGCACACCATGGCTGCACGTGGATATGAGTACAAGGAACGTTTCCCACAGATGATTCGGTATCGGGTTAAAGAATGGGAAAAAGTTGCCGGTGTGCCTGTTGCGGAAGTATTTTGAGGTAGCTATCAACTGTTAGACGATAATCCGTCAGCCGGTTTTCTCTGAACCGGCTTTTTCTTTTCAGGCAGAATGCCTGTCTGCCGTCTATCTCAGGACGCCGCATGGAGTCTCTATGTTTTCCCCACAAATTCTTAGCACTGTCTTGCCCACTGTAGACAAAATCAATACAATTCTGCATATCAGTTATCTATAAAAGATAACAATATCATTATAAATAATTATCATATCCACACACTCAAGGCAGTACCTAGAAAACATAAAGATAAAATCATGTCTGAATCCCGCAGCAATTTTCCAGCACGACATGGTACTCCATGGAATACTGAAGAGTTACAGCGTCTTCTCGTATCCATAGCGGAGGGCGTCTCGCTAAAAAAACTTACTCAAACACATCAACGATCGTCCGGGGGAATACGTGGAGCAATCAAACGCCTGCTTCCTTCTGAGTTTCTTGAGTTCAACGATATAAACACGGTGAATGATCTCAGCAATTACTTCAACAAGATTCCTCGCCAAGAACACAATAGTATCATCAATAATTTAATATCATTGAGCACTGCAAAAACAATTGCTCATGATAAAGTTGAAATACAAAAGAATAGTTTTAAACAAAATACCCCACTCCCCCTCTGCCAACCCAATACAGATTTTAAAGATTATATAGCCGATGAACATGATGTCATTATGCTAATTCATTCTGCTATCGAAAGTTTATCTAATAAACGACATCAATATATTCTTCTAATGCGACTCGGCACAGATGATTCACCTCATTCTCTGGCAGATATTGCCGTCAAATTAGGAATTTCCCGTGAAAGGGTAAGACAACTTCAGGAACGAGCCCTTGGCTTACTAGCTGCTAAATCTCGCTATGAAGGGACACCTGGAGCTTGCCTTAAAGCCCTTATTAACTCAATAGGTAATTCACCATATGATATAGCAGTATGGATTTATCGTATTGTTCATCGGGATTTCGTTACATCCTCTGAGTTAGCCGCCAAATTCATTATTTTTGCCGCAGGCATTCCTAAAGCAAGACGAGATGAAATAAAAAATTCGCTCTCATTAATATCACAATTACAAAAGCAGAAGTTACGTGAACGAAGAGCAGAATTAGCACACGCTCACGCTCAGGAAAGAGCCCGAATCAAGAAAGAAAGAGTTGAGTTCATATTCAGTAAATGGCTAGACAATACACATTGGCCAAAATATATCGCACCTCCTCCCCCCGTAGAACAGCTATGTTCACAGAGAGCGGTTAATGATACTGACATATCTGGATTCTTTTACTCTCAAAAATTAGGTCGTACAGTCCAGTACGAATCAGGGCTTGAGTTTAAAATAATGCATCTATTAGAATGTTGCGATCAGGTTCTTTTCTATCAAGAACAACCATTTTCTATTCCATATTGTTTTAAAAACAAATCAAAAAAATACTATCCAGATTTACTCATTGCGACAGTTGATGGTCGGTGCCTACTTATGGAAGTGAAGCCAACAGACCGAATGACCTTGAGTCTCACGAGAATAAAAAGTAATGCAGGTCGCAAATGGGCACATACTCGAGGATGGGGATGGTTGGTCATTAGTGATAGGTTCTCGTTACGTCAGCTGGAAGAACATGCCATCTCAACAAACACATGGAAACTTATAGAGGCTGAACTGAAAACATCAAGGATTTTAGCATGGCGTGAAATGATGGAGTTACGTACACGATACGAGATTCATCGTTTAGATCTTATTGCATATATCATTCAGTCTGGTGCTGAAGTGGATAACTTTTATCGAATTACCCCGAAAATATCTAATAATACATCTAACCAGAGACAACCAAATGAGAGCGACTGTCATAATTGATGACGCACAGGACGGAAAAAATAATAGCTGCCGGACAGCAGCAACCAGCAGTCGTCCGGTAAAAAAGACAAACAAGGCGCATTGAGGTCAGCCTTCGCAACAATCCGGCGGCAGATGTCCTGCCGCCGTGTTGCCCGTTAACGTTTAACTTCGTAGGCTAACGTTGCCACAAGCACCGTATTTCCCTGCTCGATACGAAATCCGCAAAGCGAATCCCTCACCGTCCAGACAAAACACAGTATCGTCACACAGACGACGATTAACATCATTAAAAACGTTCGTTGTGGCATCGCAGCCCCTCCATTGCCTTTCGGCCGTCATCGGGCTACTATAATGTTGTCTAGGCATTACAGTGGGCCCTGGGTTGATTGATAAAAAAATCGCCTGGGGCTTTCTGCTACATGCCGTCCACAAAACGCTTTCGGCATACAGCCTCAAGCGCCCGCCGCTATTCTAATCGTTTTCCTGTCCGCCACAATCCTTTTCATGCCACCACGTATTTTGTGTCAGGGACAGAAATAAAGCCGGAAAGTGACTACGTGTGCACACATCTGTTTTCCGGGCTGCAGGCATCGTGTTATTTTCTGAAATGCAAAATAATAAAAAACAAGGACACATCATGAAGGATGAAATACACAGTACCAGCATTAACCCGGATGTTGTTGAGCAGTTTCTGGCCCTTATGAATACACATTGTAAATCCTCAGAAGAGGCGCTCACCATGCTGAGTACGCTTTGTTACAACCTGATGATGACATGCGGTATCCATTCCATGGACAGCCAGATGCTCAATGGGCATGGGATATCCATGCAACTTCAGGGGATTGATATTGCCGAAAAGCCAGGTAAGAATATTCACTAACCTGAACAGGGCCTGAAAACGCTGTCTTTTCAGGCCTCTGCAGGCAAAAACTGATGACAACAAAATTTCTGCGTTTGTACCCCACCGATGAAAAAGACAAAAACTCACACCGGGCTTCTCATCATTAAAGATAAAACCCGACGTGTCAGCCTCTACGAAACGCCAACGGCATGGTGTATCAGGGGGCAGGAGTGCTACAGCAAAAGCACTGGACGCCGCTGTGGCAGCCACGACAGTCTGAGCAGACTGCGCCTGGACAGCATTAAGCCTGTTGAATGAGTGGTGGCACCATGAAAGATAACAACACAACCGCCACCCCAGAAACCTGGAAAATGCGTTTTCTGGCCAACGGGACATCCGGCACATGGTTTTACACTGACGACATTGCAGTCACTGACGCGTGGCTTCGCGCGCACCCGGATGATGTGGAGGTTATCCCTCTCTGCCGGATACAGCCCCGCCAGCATTCCCATGAACAACATATTGAAGAACTCCGCGCAGCCCTGGCCCGGATGCTCCATATGCATCATATGATGCTGAAAACCACGCATTACCGGGAAAACATCACCGATGCCCGTTGTATCCGTGAAATGCATGAAGCTCCATTACAGGCGCTCAATATTCTGGCCAGATACCCACAAAAAAAGACAAGGTGAAACCGCATGTGGATTTTGATTTTCTGGCTTTCATCGCCCTTTAATGTCTCTTCCGGTGATGCCCGTCAGCCCACACTGGCGGTGCACAGCCAGGCCTTTCATACCGAACGGGCCTGCCGCGATGCATTGCGCGCCATTAAAAAGGAGAATGTTGGCGAATTTTCTCTGCGGGGCGTTTGTGTTTCTGACGGAAATACGAAGGAGGAGGCTGAGAGCTCATGACGGATATTACTGACAGACATACACTTCGCCGTATGTCCTGGGCAGAGCTGAGCACTACGGCCCGGGATGCAGAATCAAAACATGATTACGAAAGCGCCAGAATACTGTGGTCATACGCATACAGTATTGCAACAACCAGCATAAATAAAAATCTGGCCAGTGCACATATTCGTTACTGTGACAAAAACATACACCTGATGAGTATAATCAAACTTTATTAATTATCTGTTTCTGTAAACAACATACACTCATAAAAGATAATATCTTACACAAGTAAACCAAACTGTCACAACGAAAATAACGGCCTTGCTTTATTGCATTATTCTGAAGATATCAGTATATAAGATGAGCATTCGTGGCTGGTTAATATTTCCTCTCAGCATTCAAGACCACATCGTTCATTAATGCCTCATTTTAATGAGGCATTAATGATTACCCAGATTAGAACCTGTTTAAAACGCTGAATCTGCCTTTCCTGTAAGTAGAGGCTCTTCCGGTAAAGTCATAATCGGGACATCATGTTCACCATTAAATACCGATACATATTCAGTGTAATTACCCTGTAATAATGGTGAAATCAACGGCAAATTCCGTGTTTGTATTCCGGTGAGCCACTGGAAAATTTCCGGAAAGCGACGGGCACTGATATGAATATCATGGTTCTGATGCGTTACGATATCACTGGCCATAATAACAAAGGGGACATCATACCCTGAGCGTAAACCCGGCGCGTGATGAACAGGAGTGCTGTCTGAACTGACAGACAGGCCATGATCAGAAAAGTAGACCATAGCAAAATCCTCTCCACGAGCTGTCACCATCTCATAAATATTCTGCAGAAATTTATCCAGTTTCACCAGTGTCGATAAATAACAGGATACTTTTCGCCCAAATATTTCACGGAATGGCTCAGCATCATTAAAAAGTCTGTCACAGGGATTAGGATGTGACCCCATCATATGAACAAAAATTACTTTTGGAGAGGATGAATTAACCGCCTCCCTGACGAACTGAAGCATGTCTTCATCATCTGTCCGGCGTGATGCAAAACTTCCCTCTTTAAGAAAATATTTCTTATCTGCATTGCTGGCAACAACAGAAATCAACGTATCATGTACCCCTAAAGCCCCCTGATTTGATATCCACCATGTTTCATATCCTGCATTGCTGGCAAGCGTAACCATATTATTACCAGGATTGCCTGATTCAGCATAGTCAAGAATAAGTGTTCTGCTGAGTGAATCAATGGTATTGGCCGCAGATGAAAAATAGCCATTAATAAATATACCCGGTGCTGAATTCATCCATGGTGTTGTCGGCAACGGATACCCATAGACTGAAAGATAATCCCGCCGGACACTTTCACCAATAACAATAATTATTGTTTTATATTTCTTTTCAACACTCACTATTTCCCATGAGCTTTTTTGATTGTTATTAAGTGTTTCATAACGAATCATTTCGGCTCTGGTTTCAGCAACGCCTGTCACCACCTCCACAGCCATACGTCTGGGCCATGCATTGACCGACAATGCAATAAAAAATAACAGAAAGAGAACGCCTTTTTTGTTTCTTTCTCGTGTACGCCAGAACCAGACAGTGAACATAACTATCATCAATGAGATAATAAAATAAATAATGGGTATACCTGCGATAAACTCTTCTGCTTCTGTTACATTAGTCTGCATTAACGATGCAATAAAGCTGCCGTTAATCTTCCCGTAGATAATACCCACCGGAGCATAAAATGCACTAAACAAAAGAAAACAGCAGACACATACTGCTGACAGTATATTCTGCCGTCCTGTCATAAACAGCAGAAACAAAAGAATAATATTACCAAATGCATTCTTCTCTGTATATCCAATCCACAACACCATGAAACAATTACAGAAAATAACAGACAAACGAGAACTTTTTTATTCACTGCATGGATGCAGAAATTTCTTACCCCACTCAGAAAATATTCGGATTTTTCTTGCGCGCGTAACTTACCTGGCATTCTTTACACCGATACAGACAGTTAATTAAATATTCATGGGCACTTTATGTGAAATAGTTCACAAAAGTATCTCACACCTGTACATTCCGGCACCTATGATACCAACAAGAATATTTTCAACAACTCATTCCCTGAATTCATAAGGCACAAAATGATTATAACGCCTCACAACCACGAGGCGTTAATCATAATGCATTTAGTGTATAAATATACCTTTTGCTCTTTTAGAGAGATAAATATACAAAATAAAAAGAACAGCAATAACGCCATCAATAAATATGTTTTCAATACTTCCATCAGGAGTATAATCAATCCCAACAATATAAAAACAATAGACATAACTTACAGCATAATAAACGATATAAACAAGATAAATATACAGAAGCAATCTGTTAACATGTCTTTTTCTTCTAAAGAAGGAGAGTATAAAATACATACATAACACAGAAAGAATAATAAACACCCCTATAGATATAATAAAATACTCTTTTACCTGTGAGTCTTCGTGCAGCGACATGTACAATGAATAAAAAGTTCCAGCCAGACTCAGCCTTGTGATAAATATATAAACAACAGACAAAAGAATAATAAAAAGAACTATACCAAACTTTGGTCTTTTTTCTTTTTGTAGCATTACAGCATTTTCCTTCATCATATACACGTTCTTTACACTATTCCTGTAAAATTTCGATAAAAGCTCATCAGATTTTGTGTGAGGACGGTGACAAAAAATGAGTCCGGTTTTTAAAGGGTATATGCAGAAACCATCCGTGTGGTTCCGGTCAGCGTGTCTGAGACCTCAACATCCCGGGTGATGATTGTCATTCCGGACTGACGCAGCCGCTGCACATCTGCGGCAATACGTTGAATACCAAGCCAGAACAGACCATCCAGCGCGGTGACAATTAACCCGCTTTCCAGCGCCAGTTTCAGCCGTGCTGTCGGAGCTTTAACCTCCCCGGCTATATCAGTGAAACAACGTGTCGTCATGCCATAGCTGTCCACCCGCCGTATTCGCGTCGCAAGACTGTAACTGAAGCTATCAGGCACGCCGGATAAGTCATTCTGCAGACTGTATACACATCCCCGCTGCCGCTCATTGAATACGACTTTTTTCTGGCTGAGCAGCCATTCCCGCCGCAGGCTGTCAATCATCTGCGGTGTCCGGGTTAACAGCAGACGAAACGGCAGTTCAAAACTGGTCACGTAATCAACATTCAGCAAAGCTGTCCGTAGCCGCTCCCTGGCACCTGCTCCGGTATCACGGCATTCACGCATGACATCTGCCCACTGGCGCATCAGTCGCGGAGACTCATTCCTAGCCCTGAACTGATATTTCTCAATCTGATAATCAATATGTTCCTGCATACCGTCACCGGATATCTGTTGCCGTATCATCACGGATATCAGCGTACTGGAATTCATGCCCTGCGTGAAGTATCACACTGCCAAAAAAAACACACCTGAACGTTATTATTTCGCAATATTAATTGCACCTGTTTTCATAAATAAAAAGGAGACGATGAAATGATAAAATATATCTTTTCACTCACCATTATTTTTTCCGCTTCTCTCTGTGCCGCACAGATTCAGGGGCACGTCATCCGCGTTCTTGATGGTGATACGCTGGAAATATTACAGGACAAAAAGCCTGTCAGGGTCCGTCTGGCTAATATTGATGCACCGGAAAAGAAACAGCCCTTTGGACGCTGGTCAGCCACTCAGCTGAAGGACCTGGTGGCCGGAAAGCCCGTAACCGTGCAATACGCGCAGACAGACAGGTATGGCCGTATTCTCGGCCGGGTCTATACCGCTGACGGCACAGAAGCAAATCGCTGGCAGGTCCGTAACGGCGCTGCCTGGGTGTACCCGGACTACAATAATGACTATACTCTCCCGCCGCTCCAGCGTGATGCCCGCGCCCTGAAGCGGGGATTATGGGCAGATAAAAATCCGGTACCACCATGGACCTGGAGAAAACAGAATAAAGAATAATTATTTGCTGATATGAAGAAAAAAACCATTTCAAAGAAAATAAATGGCAAAAATACAGCATGGGGAAAAATTGCCATTTTTACCGCCGCGTTATTTTTAATATTTGCTGTCAGCTGGCCGTAATAAGCAGAATAACAGAAAGGTGTAAAAATGAACCTGGTTGATGCATTTGTCACTAAAGTGATATCCGGACCGTATGAAGAATACGGAAAATGGTGGGTGGATGTAGAATATATTTCCTGGGGAGTTCCGGGTAAAAGCCGGCTCATGTTTGACTCACGGGAACAGGCACAGGAAGTGCAGGAAGGTTTTCGATTTTTAACCTGAGCATATTTTGTTAAAGGGCAGAAGGCGGTGACCCTCTGCCCTTAAGTACGTTTCCGGGATTATCAGTCAACCAGTTCCCGGATCAGTTCCAGGATTGCTATCACTGCGTTAGCCACAGCAACAACCGCCCTGAGAACGATGATTAACAGGTTAATCATCCGCTTCTCCATCAATGGAGAAAGAACACCGTGGTTTGCCCTTACATTGCCTGTCGCCACGTTTTCTATAGTGTCAGTTATAGACAGTTCTTCTCCGGCCAGAGCACCAAAACCAGCACCACCTGATGTTTTGGCCAGGACTTGCAACCTGTTCATCCCGGTGAACGATATGCCGGAAAGAACGTGCCTCAAAGCTGACACACCGAGTATATACTTATACTGTGCTTGCAGAAATATTATTTCAGCCGTATTATTTCATAGTCAGTTATAGGCAGTTATCTTCCGGTCAGGGCTACCAACTTCGATCCGGAATCGCAAAAAAACCGGCCTCACCAGTCGGTTTTTTTGCGTCTGTACCTCCTCCCCGGACAGCAGTTCTCTCACTCCCGTTGAATATTTCCTGTTGAATTTTACGAAAATACGGCAAATGGGAGATATCGAATATATTTACTTGGGTGTAGTCGGTAAAAACCAGCTCATGTTTGACTCACAGAAACAGGCTCTGGAAGTACAGAAAGTAATCTGTCCGTAGATTATTAAAGGGCAGAGGGCGGTGACCCTCTGCCCTTAAGTACGTTTCCGGGATTATCAGTCAACCAGTTCCCGGATCAGTTCCAGGATTGCTATCACTGCGTTAGCCACAGCAACAACCGCCCTGAGAACGATGATTAACAGGTTAATCATCCGTTTCTCCATCAATGGAGGAAGTCACCGTTGCTTGCTCATACATCGCCTGTCACAACGGCTCTCTGACATTGTTGGATGTAGAGTACATTCCCCCCTGCCAGAGCACTGAACACAGCACCACCTGTTTGTTCAGCCAGGACTTTAATTCATCCATACACAGATAGAACAGGTTTTAGAAGCAAGGGAGGCACACTGTACAGCGCCAACACAAAGATTATACAGATGCACACATAAAATTCATTTAAAGAAATGAATATTGACAGGCAATCTGAAGTCAAACTAGACAACAGATGTCTGGTGCCATAATATTATGGATGTTGGATGTAGAGTATCTTCCTCCGGTCAGAGCACCAACTCCGCTCCGGAATCACAAAAAACCGGCCTCACCAGTCGGTTTTTTTGTACCTGTCTCCCACCACCTTCTGCCGTTCGCTCTTCTCTGTGAAAATGTCCTGTTGAACTCATTCCTGTCCGGTTATTACCGGCGCTGATTCGCATTCATGCCACCCGACTTAATCCCGAAATTTATCCATTCATCTATGGAGGAATCCCCGTGTCTTACCAACAGACGTCTGCCGCCGAAGATCCAATGGCTATATGGTATATCGTCGGTGCCATATGCCTGCTCTTTGCGATTATCATCTGGCGCTTTTTACCTGAAATCGTCTTCGCCTCCTGCCTGATCCTGCACACACTGTGGGGCATGATTGACTGGGGGCCCTTTCACAACTTTGCCGCCCCCCGTTACAACCTGCTGGCCATCACTGCTAACAACGCGGCAACCATCACTTTCGGCCAGTGGCTGGATGTTATGTCCCGGACAGTGGGGATCCTCTGGTTGATTCTGCTTCCCATGACATTCGGCTTTCTGTGGATGTGGTTTCACCATCCGGCCCAGCCCCGTTTTACCCGCAGGCCACTGAATATCCACACACTGCCCCATATTTTTTCAGCTCTGTCACCGGCGATCGCCCCCGTTCTGGCTGATGGAGACAACAACAGACTCTTCCACGGACAAAAACGTCCCGAGCGCCGTGTCGCACTAACCCCCGAAGTCTTTGTGGAGCAGAACAACCTTATCCGCAACATGCAGCTCGATGTTGCGTCCACACGCCAGTGCTTCATGGCGCAACTGGGGCAACCACTGACCAGCTGGAAAGACATGGCCCCACATGAAAAAGCGCTCTTTGCCATCTTTGGCCTGCAGTTCTTCCTCGGTGACCGGAAAGCAGCGGTAGCCCTGATGAACAACCTCAATCTCTCCTGCAGGCTCAAAAGTAAACGGGACCAGGGGCGTTTCAGCACGCCGGTGTATTCACTGGCCAGAAACGCCTTTATCCGGGTCATCAAAACAGAAGGCGCACAACAGTGGCTCAGGCAGCACCGTTACGTTCGCAGCGGTCTGGTCTGGCTTTACGCACATGATTTGCGCCTGACGCCTCCGAACTGGCTGTGGCTCAAGGGCGTTGACCGGACGCTCTTCTATGCCCTTCACCGGG
>OBZW01000895.1_pt1 | contig 12062 bp, 6 predicted proteins | sample 1477021 | NCBI WGS metagenome assembly OBZW01 (sample SAMEA2580262, study PRJEB22360) | human gut metagenome | biome: human gut; feature: human-associated habitat; material: faeces | place: Denmark | collected 2008/2010
GACGGCCATGCAGATCAGTAATTTGTTCATGTCGCTCGGTTATTTGCGCCGTCCCTGCGCTTCGAGGTAGCGGATCAGCAGTTCGGGCCGGTCGGTCTGGATGATCGAAGCGCCCATGTCCAGCAGGCGGCCGTACACCTCGTCCGGCGATTCTGTGAAGGCCTTGTCGTCGCTCAGACCGCCGCAGAGCGAGTCCCAGAGCGAATTGACCCACAGTTTCGAACCGCCTGCGACGACCTGCCGCATGCAGGCTTCGACTTGGGGCGTATAGTCGTCCCAGCACACTTCGTAAGCCAGCGGGACGACGCCCTTCGAGGCATATTCCTCGAAAAGCTCCCTGCCCTGCGGCTTGAGGATGTCGATGATCGGCATGTACATCATGTTGTGTCCGTATTCCGCGAATTTTGCAGAGACGGTCTCCACCGGACGTTTGCCTTTGATGAGCACCTGATCCGTGACGCCCAGCTCCTCGGTGATGGCGAGCGCGAGGTCGTAATATTCGTAGCCTTGGTCGATATTCACCGCGATGCGGTCCTTGCAGACGGCGAGCGCTTCGCGCAGGGTCGGCATTTTGAGCGAGGTCTTCACGCCGTGGCCGGTTTTCAGCACGCAGCGCCGGATCGAGTCGTAGGTGATGTCGCACACGCGGCCGCGGCCGTTGGTCGTGCGGTCGATCGTCTTGTCGTGGCACAGGACCAGCACGCTGTCCTTGGTGAGCTTGAGGTCCAGCTCCATGATGTCTACCCCCATGCCGATCACCGATTCAATCGCTGGGATGGAGTTTTCGGGCCAGTTGCGCCAGTCTCCGCGGTGCGAGACCACCACGACGTACCGTGACGAGGGGTTGTGGAGTTCCGCGCGGACGAACCGGGCTTTGTCCGTCGTTTCGGCCGCCGGCTGCGAACAGGCGTACAGACCGGCTGTTGCGCAGAGGATGAGTAGGTAACGTTTCATTTCGTTCGGTTTAAAAAGGGAGAACCGGAAAGTTCCGGTTCTCCTGAAGAGTTATTTTTCCAGTACGGGATAGCTCTCCGATGCCGTCCACTTGCGCAGGACGACGTCGGGCTTGCCCGGCAGCGTTGCCGCCGGGGTGTCGTTGAAGAGCGTTGCGCCGGCGTTGAGCGCTGCGGCGAAGTTTGCGCACGACTCGCCGCTCGAAGGTACGGTGACGGCGCCCGACTTCATCTCGTCGAGCGAGAGCAGGGCGAAGGTCGTCTTTTTCCAGACCGTTCCGGCCGCCTTGTCGCTGCCGACGGCGGAGTTCGCCGCAGACTTGGACGGACATGCCGAGTTGCCGTAGATGTTCTGCAGGTTGCCTTTCTTGCTGTAACCCACCACCGATGCGTAGGAGCTGTTGGCTGTGATCTTTTCCACGGTCGAGTAGCAGTTGATGACGAAGCTGTCGTCGCTGACGATGCCGGCGATGCCGCCGACGTCGTTGTGTTTCGCTTCGAGTTGGTCCACCCGGCTGTAGCAGTTGATGACATAGCGGCCCAAGCCGTCGTCGCCTTTGGCGATCTGGCCGACGATGCCGCCCATGTTGGGGTCTTTCGGGGCGTCGGTCTTCATCGTGCCGCCGAGGTTGGCGCAGTTGACCAGCGTACCCTTGTTCTGGCCCGCGATGCCGCCGATGGTCTTGGCTCCGGTGCCGCCCGTGATGTCGCCCTTGAAGGTCGCCCCGTCGATGACGCCGGCGTTTATGCCGACGATGCCGCCCGCGATCTCGAATTCGGTCGAAAGCGCACCTTCGACGGCCAGATCGCGGATCGTGCCCTTGTTGGCGCCGAATACGCCGCAGGATTTGCCCGGAGCGACGATCTTCACATTGAGGAGCTTATGTCCCGCACCATCGAATTCGCCCTCGAAGTAGATCGTGTTGTCGGCCGTGAAGGAGATCGGCGTGAGGTTCTTGTTGTCGAAGTCGATGTCGGCCGTGAGACGGTAGTAGGCCGCCGATGTGTAGACGGCGTCTTCGGCCTGTCCGTTGATCGACGCGGCGACCGTGTTCCAGTCGCTTACGGAGTTGAGCTGCCACGGGTCCGCGGCCGTTCCGGAGCCCTCGACCACGTCGGGTGCGGGTTTCTCGTAGTCGGTGTCGAACTGAATCGTCAGGGGGCAGTGGTCCGAAGGGTAGATGTTGCCGTAAACGGTGTTGTCCACCTTGTAGGATTTTAGCTCCACGTCGCCGCGCGAGTAGATGTAGTCGATGCGCGCCGTGGCCTGCGTGAGGTCGGCGGTGATTTTGTGGCCGTTGAACGTGCCGACGGGACCGCTGACGAAATCCGATTCCACCGTGAGGAACGAGTCGTTCCAATGGGTGCGGAGCGTCTTCGACGAGGCGTCGTCCATGGCGGCGTTCATGTCGCCGACTAGAATCGAGGGGATGCCGTCGGGGTTGTACATCTTTTCGCGCTCGATCAGCAGTTTGGCGCCCTCGGCGCGCGCCGTGGCGCCCAGCGGGGCGTGGGTGACCATCATGAAGAACTGCTTGTTGTACAGTTTGTCGGTCACCATGGCGCAGGCGGCGATGCGGTGATAGCCCAGCTCGTCCCAGCCGTAGCTCATTTCGTCGGGCGTGGGCGAGATCCAGAAGAAGTGCTTGTCGGTCAGCTCGAAACGATCGGGGTTGTAGGCGATGCCCAGCGCTTCGCCGCTGACGCCGTCCTGCGAGTCGCGGCCTACGAACCACCATTCGTATTTGCCGCCCTGCTGCCCGACGAGCGTCGGCAGCTCGTTCTGGATCGTTCCGTTGGCTTCTTGGAAGCCGAAGATGTCCCATTTGTTTTTGACGATCGACTGCGCCAGCACCGTGCGGCGGTTGGTCCACAGGTAGTCGCCCGTGCCCTTGCTCGAAATCCAGAGGTTGTAGCTGCCGAGCGTGAGCGTCTGCTCGGTGATGTCGGGTTCGCGGGAGGGCGTGTCGTCCTCGTAGTACTTGTCGTTGAGTACCGTTTTGAAATCGTCGGCGCATCCGGCTGTCAGGGTGCAGAGCGCCGCGAACATCGCGAGAATTATTGTTTTTTTCATGTTCAGGTTCCTTATATTTCCCGGAAGGCGGGGCGGCCCTGCGGACCGTCGCCCCTCCGGAATTCTACATTCGGTTATTTCTGGTAGTTGCTGTGACGTGCGTTCTGTCCGTACTGCGACCACGCCGAAGCTGCGGGCGAAGTGACGCCGGGCAGCGCGACGGAGTAAACCTTGAGCGCACCTGCCGCCGAGTCCTTGCCGAGGAAGTAGGAGTAGCCCCATTCGGAGATCGTCGGCGAGCCGTCCACCGAGTCGGCCAGATGCTCCTTGTAACGGAGTTCGCCCTCGGCGCTCAGCACGACGTAATCGCCCGTCTTGGTGCAGAGGTGGATCTGGCCGAGATTATCGACGGCCGGGATGCTGTTGCTTGCCGCGTCGAGCGTGTACGACCAGCGGGTCGAACCGTTCGAGGTGTTCAGCGCGTAGACCACCGAGGGGGTGGCCTTGTCGGCGACGATGTAGAGCGTCGTGCCGTCGGCGCTGAGCGATGCGCCCGTCTGCTGGAATCCGTCGGGCAGGTTCACGCTCCATTTCGGGGTCTTCTTCGACGATGCGGTGAGGTTCGTGCAGTCGAAGCTCGCGAGGTTCCAAGTGCCCGATCCTTCGGCGATGCCGGGAAGGTAGACGCAGTTGTCGGCATCGACGCAGGGCTGGCAGCGGCCGGCCGAGAGAATCTTGTTGGGAGCGAACGTGTCGGAGGTCGGAACCGGCGACCAGACGAACGATGCGTCGGGAACCATGATGCCGTAGCCGTACTGGGCGGTGTTGGTGAAGATCACCACGCCGTTCTTGAGCGCGATCGTGCCGGAGGTGCCGCCGCCGTTGGCCGGGGTGGCCGTAGCGGTGTTCTTGCCGGTGCCCTTCTCGAATCCGCGGATCGCGCCGTTGGTGCCGCGGCTGCCGCCGATGACCATGCTCGGACTGATGCAGGGCGTCGAGAAGGCGATGCGCGCCGCCGGGGCGTAGGCCGTCGTGTTCTTCCAGAGCACCGAACCCGTCGCGCCGTCGAACGCATAGACGAGCGATGCCGACGAGGAGCCGCCGTATCCGTGCGCCACCCAGTAAACCGTGCCGTCGGTGTCCACCGAAGGATAGGAGATTTCGCTCTTGAGGTATACGCCGTCTTTTGCCATGGCGTCGTATTCCCATACCTTGGCGCCGTCGGTGTTGAGCGCGACCATTTTGCCGTCGCCCGATACCGAATAGATATAGCCCATGTCGCTCGCGGCCACGACGCTCGCCGCGCAGAGCGCATCGGCGGAGGCTACCGCAGTGGACCAGAGCAGCGTGAAGGCGTTGACGTCGCCTGCGCGGACGTTGATGGCCTTGGAGGTGCTGTTCGAGCCGCCGCGGTCATCGGTCACGGTCAGCTGGACGTTGAACATGCCCATTTGTTCGAACGTGTAGGTCGCGTTGATGTCCGTCGAGGTCGTGCCGTCGGGGAAGAGCCATTCGCGCGACACGATTTCGCCGTCGGAATCGGTCGATTTGTCCGTAAAGGTCACGGTCGTGCCGATGCTGATCATCTGGGGCGAGTAGCTGAAGTCGGCCGTCGGCAGCACGTTGTCCGCAAGGACGGTGATTGTTCTGGTCGTCGTGGCGCGGTTGCCGTCGGCGCCCCATGCCGTGAGGGTGACCGTGTAGTCGCCCGGACGGTTGTAGACGATCGGGTCGGGAGCGGCCTCCTCGGACCAGTTGCCCTCTCCGGCGAAGCCGAAGTGCCAGAAGTATTCGGAAACGGTCGTCCCTTCCGCCGTGGTCGTATTGGTGAAGGTGACCGGAGTGATGCCCGCGATGATCTCCTCTTCGCCGAACGTGAAGCCGGGAGTGATGACCGAGTTGTAGGCCTTGTCCATCTCGCTGCTGTCCGAACATGCGACCGATGCGGAGAGCAACACGATACTCAGATATGATAGTATTCTTTTCATTGAAATTGATTTTTTGAAATTTTAAGGTTTAGCGTTTCCCTTTGTCTCTCAGGTATTCGTCCATCAGGGCGGGGTAGTCGCACTGGATCATGCGCAGGCCCGCGGCGACGAAGCCGTCCATCGTGACGGTGTTGCCGTTGCGGAAGGCCGCGCCCTCGTCGTCGAGCAGGTTCGAGACCGAAAGCCCTTTGGCATTGAGCGACGAAATCCATGCGCTGTTGACATAGCCCGTCGAGGTCTGGATCATGTAGACGGGGGCGAATGCCGACATGGCGGCCAGCGCCGAGGCGTTGTTGGCGTGCGGGGCGATGATTCCCGGCTGCTCCTGACGGGCCAGCCAAGCGGCTCTGTCGCTGTTGGTTCCGACATAGAACTGCACCCGGTCCAGACAGCCGCAGCGTTTGACGACCTCGTAGACCTTGGCGATGTCCACGTCGTCGCTGCCGCATTTGTCGAGGTTGAACCAGACCTTGCCGCGCAGCTCCGTGAGGACCTCCTCCAGCGTCGGAATCTGTTCGCCGGTCACCTTGCCGTCGGTGGTTTTCAGCCGGAATTTCCGCAGCTCCTCGCGCGTGAAGTTGATGACGTAGCCTTCGTCGCCGGCATAGGAGCTGTAGTCGGTGAACCGCTTGAGGTAGTTGTCGTGCAGACAGATGACCTGCCCGTCCTTGGTGATCTGGACGTCGGTTTCGATGAAGTCCACGCATCCCAGTTCGACGCACTTGCGGAACGCCGCCATAGAGTTGGGGGCCAGATCGTAGCCGTTGTTGAAGTTGCCGCGGTGGGCCATGATCCACATTTTGCCGGTGTCGAAATTCAGGCACGAGCGGCTCAGGGAAGCTCCTTCGACCGTGACGGTCTGCGTCAGGGTCTGCGTCGTGCCGTCCGTGTAGGAGATGGCGGCGCCGGCCCTGTACTGTCCGTCGGCTTCATACCGGTGTTCCACCCGCTGCGTCGGGTCGGTCACGCGCTGCGCCGCGCTGCCGTCGCCGAAATTCCAGACGACGCCCGACACGCCGGGGATGCGGCTGAGCGCGAAGGCGACCTGCTCCATACGGGCCGGATGGTCGTTGCTGACGACGATCGCGGCCTCCGTATCGGCGACGGCGACCGTGGCCGAGAGTTCGGTCATCGGGCCATGCAGCCGGGTGACGGTCGCCCTGACCGTGTAGGTGCCGGCCGTCCGGTAGGTGTGTTCGGCCGATTCGCCTGCGCCCGAAGTCGCGGTCGCGCCGTCGCCGAACATCCACAATACGCTGCGGACGTTATCCGGACTGCCTTCGAGCGAGAAGACGACTGCGGCGTCCCTGACCGGAATTGCGGGCGTCCAGACGATGGTCTGAGTCCCGTTTTCCGGTCCGGGGGCCTCCGTGCCGCCGTCGGAGCAGGCAGCGAGCGGCCCGCACGCGATCGCCCAGAGGATCAATATGATTCTGTTTGTGAATCGCATGACGTCGTCGGTTTATTTTACGCCGTAGCCCGGATTCTGGTAAAGTCCCTCGGTGTTGAGGATGCGTTCGTTGTAGGGGATCGGAAGCAGCAGGTCCTTCAGCCCGAAGTTGGGGTTGATCGCGTTGAAATGTTCGATCATCTCCTGCTTGGAGTACATGCGCAGCAGGTCCTGCCAGCGGAGTCCCTCTTGGATGAACTCGTTGCGGCGCTCGTCGTAGATGCCCTGACGCAGGTCGGTGCCCGACCAGTCGCCCAGTCCGGCGCGTTTGCGGACCATGTTCAGGAAACTCTTGGCCGTCGGCTCCGTGCCCTGCCAGTAGTAGGCTTCGGCCAGCATCAGCGCCACGTCGGCGTAACGCATGACGATCCAGTTGTTGCCGCCGTAGCCGTTCGCACCGCACTCCAGATCGGCGTACTTCATGGTGTGGTAGTAGGTCACGCCCGCAACGGTCGTCTCGCGCAGGTAGTTCTTGCGCACGTCCTCCTTGGCGAAGGCGTCGTAGACGCTTTTGGTGGTCATGTTTTGCATCAGGCCCACCTTGTTCGAGGTGATGCCGGTTTTGCTGGGACCGAAGAGGTAGTTCCAAGTGGAGCCGAGGTCGGCGTTGTTCTGGATGTAGTTGATCTGGAAAATGTTCTCGGCGCAGGACTTCTGCGTGGAGAGGTCCCAGATCGCGTTGTAGGGGATGTCGGACAGTTCGCCGAACGACCGCAGGTTCCATGCGGCGGTGAGCTTTTCGATGGCCGAAGTGAGCGACGCCGACTTCTCGGAGGCGAAATCCTCGTCGCAGGCGTATTGCAGTTTGGCCTTGCCGTAGAGCGTCCATGCGGCAGCCTTGCTTGCACGGCCGCACTCCGATGCGGGCTGCATGTCGGCCAGCGGGCTGCCGAGTACGTAGTCGAGGTCGGCGAAGACCGCCTTGTAGACCTCGCTCTTCGGACGGCGGTAGTTGTTGGCCTGCACCTCGTCCTTGGTCTTGAGTTCGGTCAGGATCAGGGGCACGTCGCCCCACTCGGTCACCAGATGGAAATAGGTCAGCGCGCGCAGGAAGCGGATTTCGGCTTCGTAGGTGTTGCGCGCGTCGCCGTTGGAATAGCTCACGTCGTCCAGATGCGCGAGCAGCGTGTTGGCCCGCGAAATGGTCTTGAAGAGCTGCGTGTAGCGGTTGTATACGTAGGAGTTCTCCTCGGTAAGCGTATAGTTGTAGAATTGGTAGGGAATGCCGCTGTTGGCGCCGCTGTCCGTCACGGCCGTGTCATGCGAGCGGACGTCGGTGAAGTAGTGGTTGTTCGTGTAGTAGTAGCTCTGCGTGAGCGACGCATAGACGCCGTTGAGCGAGGTGACGATGTCGGCTTCGGACTTGTAGAAGTTGCCGACCGTCGTGGCGTTGGGGTCGTATTCGTCGAGGAATCCGCAGGACGCCGTCGAGACCGAGGCGGCGAGCAGGATGAACATATGTTTGATCTTCATATTCGTACAAGATTTAGAAAGTTAAGTTTAAACCGACCGAATAGATGCGCGAGAGGGGGTAGCATCCCCAGTCGAAGCCCGGCATCATGTTGCTGCTTTTATACGACACCTCAGGGTTGTAACCGCGGTAGGGGGTAATGGTGAAGAGGTTGTCGCCGCTGACGTAGACGCGGCACGAGGTGATGTGCAGCTTGCTGGTCCAGCGTTTGGGCAGCGTGTAGCCGAGCGTGATGTTCGCGCAGCGGAAGAACGAAGCGTCCTCCACGTAATACGAAGAGAGTTTGAGCGAGGTGTTGGTCGTCGAGATGCGCGACGCGATGGGCACGTTGTTGCGGCCCGGCTGTGCGTCCGAGATGTAGCGGTCGGCGACGATCGAATACTGGTTGCCCGATCCCTCCATGTTGTAGAGGTAGTAGTCTTGGAAGTTGATGACCTCGCCGCCGTACGAATAGGCGAAGCTGGCGCTGAAATCGAGTCCGTTCCACGACAGGCTGGTCGAGAAGCCGCCCGTGAAGTCGGGGTAGGCGTCGCCGATGATCGTCTTGTCGTCGGTGGTGATGACGCCGTCGCCGTTGGCGTCCTTCCAGATGGCATTGCCGTAGGAGAGGTTGTCGAGGGCGTACGAAGCCACGGCCGGACCCTTGAGCTGGTAGCCTTCAGGGAATTTGTTGCCGTTCTTGATGTAGACGTCGCGGTCGAGCAGGGCGTTGGCATAGTCGGCCTTCGACATGATGCCTACGGCCTGATAGCCGTAGAACGAGCCGATGGGCTTGCCCTCTTTGGTGATGTGGGAGCCTACGGAGCGTTCGGTGGTGGAGATGATGTCGTCCAGACCGCCCATGCTGACGACCTTGTTGCGGTTGACCGAAATGTTGGTGCTGAAGTTCCAGTTTACCTTGCCTGTCAAGAGGCGTGCGTCGAGCTGGACGTCGAAACCGCGGTTGCGGATCTTGGCGCCGCTCATGTTGGTCGTCGTCGAGGTCGCGCCTGAGATCGAGGAGATCGGGTATTTGTAGAGGATGTCCGTCGAAATGGAGTTGTACCAGTTGCCGATCACGTTCAGGCGGCCGTTGAAGAAGCCCAGATCTATACCGACGTTAGTCTGGCGGGTGGTTTCCCAGCCCAGCGCGGCGTCGGTGAAGGAGCCTTCGTAAGTCGTCGATACGGGAGTCTGGCCGAAGGCGTAGCTGCCCGACGAGATGCCGGCGAGGCTGGCGTAGTTGCCGATGTCGTTGTTGCCGCTCTTACCCCAGCTGGCGCGCAGACGGATCGAAGCCACGTCCTTGAGCGCATCCTTGAGGAAGGGTTCGTTCGAGAGCGTCCAGCCGGCCGATACCGAGGGGAAGTAACCCCAGCGGCTGTCGATGCCGAAACGCGAGGAACCGTCGGCGCGGAACGAGCCGGTCAGCGTGTAGCGGTCGTCGAACGAGTAGTTGACGCGGGTCAGGAACGACATCATGGCCCATGCGGCCTTGCGGGTGCTGTAGAGCGAAATGTCCGAGGCGTTCGAGCCGTGGCCCGTAACCTCGTGGATGCGGTCGTCGGCGAAGCCCGTGGCTTCGACGCCCAGACGGTCGTAGGGCTTCTTCTGGAGGGTGTAGCCGGCCAGCGCGTCGATGTGGTGGCGGCCGATCTTCTTCTTATAGCTGAGCGTGAACTCGCCCAGACGGTCCACGTCGTAGGTCGAGGTCGTGCGGGCGATGTTCGACGAGCGCAGCTCCTCGCTGTAGGCGGGGGCGGCATCGCGGCCGATGCTCATCGGGCGGTAATAGAAATAGCGGTAGTTGTACCACTGCTGGCCGAGCCGGGCCGAGAGCTTGAGGTCGGGGAGAAACTCGTAAACCAGATTGAGATTGAGGTTGTGGCGCGACATCTTCTCGTTGATGTCCAGCTCGTTGGCGATCGCCAGCGGGTTTTCGGGGAAGTTCATGCCCCAGTCCGTCTTCATGCGGATCATGGCGCTGCGGGCGTAATCGCCGTTTTCCTCGTAGGCCGGCAGGTTGGGCAGGTACATCAGCGCGCTCTGGATCACGCCGTCGTTGATCATGCGGCCCTCGGCCTGTACGACGGTGTTCTTGGCGTCGTACATCGAGTAGCTGATGCTCGCCGTCAGGCGCTTGGTGATCTGGGCGTCGAGGTTGATGCGGGCGTTGATGCGGTTGTGGTTCGACGGTGCGATGATACCGTCCTGATCCATGTAACCGACGCTGGCCATGTACTTGATGGCCTTCGTGCCGCCGATGACCGATACGTTGTGGCGCATGATGCCGGCGTTGGAGAAGAGTTCGTCCTGCCAGTCGGTGTCGTACTGCGGCGTTACGGGGGTGCGGGTCGTGAAGTCGTAGAACATCGGGTGGATGCCCACTTCGGCCAGCGAGAAGCCTTTGGCGGCGCGGATCGTGTTGTCGTCGTAGGGACTCCACGACACGCCGGCGGCCGTGGCGCGCAGGCGGTAGGAGTTGTTGCGGGCGTCGATCAGCAGGTCGCGGAACTGCGTCGAGTTCAGCAGGTCCACCTTGTGGTCGAGCTGCTGGATACCGTACGAGAAGTCGTAGCTGACTTTGGCGGCTTCGCCGTCCTTGCCGCGCTTGGTGGTGATGAGCACGACGCCCGACGCACCGCGCGAACCGTAGATGGCGGCCGAAGCGGCGTCCTTCAGGATGTCGATGCTTTCGATGTCGTTGGGGTTGATGAATACGTCCTCCGAAGCGGGATAGCCGTCGATGACGTAAAGGGGCGCGCTGCTCGCCGAGAGCGAATTGACGCCGCGCACACGGATGGTTACGCCGTCGCCCGGCGCACCGCTGGTCTGGTGGACTTCGACGCCGGCGACCTTACCGACTAACGACTGGCCCACGGTGGGCGTGGTAGCGGAGAGTTCGCTGGCTTTGACGCTGGCGATCGATCCCGTAAAGTCGCTCTTGCGCATCGGAGTGTAGCCGACGACCAGCACTTCGGAGATCTGCTTGCTGTCCTCGGTCAGCGTGATGTCGAACGACGTCTGGCTGCCGACCTTTATCTGCTGCGTGTTGTAGCCGAGGAAAGAGACGGAGAGCGTCTGGCCCGGCGTGGCCTCGACCGAGAAGTCGCCCTCAAGACCGGTGACGTTGCCCCGGTTGGTCTCCAAGACGATTACGCTGGCGCCGATGACGGGCTCGCCCGAAATCGTTTTGACCGTTCCGGTCACTACCCCCCCCCTTACGGGTTGCGCCGTCTGTACGCGTGCGGCGGCCGGTTTGCGGCTGACGACGATGCGGCTGCCCTCCATGCGGGCGGTCAGGTTCTGGGCGCTGAGTGCGCGGATGACGACGTCCACGACGTTTTCGTCGGCCGCCTTGACGCTCACGCGGCGCGTGAGGTCGATTTCGGAGTTGTTATACGCGAATGTATAACCGCTCTGCGATTCCACGGTTTTGATAAATTCCCGGACCGGGACGTTGTCCAGATCGACGGTGATTTTCTTGTTCTGCGCCGCTGCCGGCAGGACGGCCAGCAGCATCAGGACAAGCGACACGACAAGTCTCCGCACGGAGGGTGTCCGGTCGGAAAAATTCAGGCGTTCATCTTTTTTCATGACTGAGTTTTAAGTTTTGATTGATAGTTTCTTGAGTTTCTTTGAAAGAAGATCCGGGGAGGTCTCCCGGCGTTCATGTGTTGCGTTCCATGGTCGGTTTTCTTGGTTATTTGTGTATTATTACGTAGTGTTTGTCTATCTGCCGGCAGCGGAGGTGCGTCAGCGTTTCGATGATCTTGAGCGTCTCTTCGAGGGTTTCGGGCCGCAGGGTGAACGAAATGCGTATGGAGGTGTCGATGCGTTCGTCGATCCGGAAGCGGATGTTGTACCAGTGCTCCAGATTGACGGCGATGTCGGCCAGCGTCATGTTGTCGAAGATGATCGAGTTGCCCGTCCAACTGCAATAGTTGCTGGCCGCGACGTTGCGCACGGCGACCGCGCCCGAACCGGCGTCGTAGGAGCAGCTCTGGTCCGGGGTGAGGACGACCGACTGGTCGGCGCGGTAGCCCGACACCTCGACTTTGCCCGAAAGGAGCGTCACCTCCTCCGTGTTGAACGCCGGCATATGGCTGGCCGTGAAGCGCGTGCCGAGAACCTTGACCCGGAGTTTGCCCATCTCCACCTCGAAGGGGCGCAGCGTGTCGCGTTTTACGTCGAAGAAGGCTTCGCC
>OBZW01000899.1_pt1 | contig 12036 bp, 13 predicted proteins | sample 1477021 | NCBI WGS metagenome assembly OBZW01 (sample SAMEA2580262, study PRJEB22360) | human gut metagenome | biome: human gut; feature: human-associated habitat; material: faeces | place: Denmark | collected 2008/2010
CGTATCGGCTGGATGCGCCATCGGACTGGGGAACGTATGGAAATTCCCGTACATGGCCGGGAAGTTTGGGGGAGCGGCATTCATTCTGATCTATCTGATATTCCTGGCGATCCTGGGTCTTCCTATTATAGTGTGTGAATTCAGTGTTGGAAGAGCCAGCCAGAAGAGCATCGCCACTTCCTATAATGCCCTGGAACCGGACGGCACAAGGTGGCATTTTACCCGCTGGTTCGCGATCGCCGGCAATTACATACTTGTCATGTTTTACTCTATGGTGGGCGGCTGGATGCTCTACTACTGCTTCCGTATGGCCAGAGGTGATTTTTCCGGTATCGTATCGGAACAGGTGACTGCCAACTATGACCAAATGCTCGCGTCTCCGGGAACTTTGATGCTCTGGACCGTAATTGTCATACTGATTGCTTTCGGAATCTGCAGTATCGGACTTCAAAAGGGCGTGGAAAAGATTATGAAGGTAACCATGATCTGCCTGCTGGCTATCATGGTCGTTCTCGCAGTCCGTTCTGTTACTCTGAGCGGTTCCAGCGAAGGCCTTCGCTTCTATCTGGTGCCTGATTTTCATAAAATGGTGGAAAATGGAATCGGAAATGTTATTTTCGGTGCCATGAGCCAGGCATTCTTCACGCTAAGTATCGGAATGGGCGGGATGGCTATCTTCGGCAGCTACCTGGACAAGTCCCGTTCTCTGACAGGGGAATCGCTGAGTATCGTAATCCTGGACACTTTTGTAGCTCTGATGGCCGGGCTCATCGTCATACCGGCCTGCTTTGCGTTCAATGTAGAGCCAGCCGCAGGTCCCGGACTTGTTTTCATCACGCTGCCCAATATCTTTACACAGATGGCAGGAGGCAGGATTTGGGGATCCCTGTTCTTCCTGTTTCTGTTTTGTGCTGCACTCTCTACGATTGTGGGCGTTTTTGAAAATATCGTGTCCTTTGGAATGGATCTGTTTCATTTCAGCAGGAAAAAATCTGTCGGGATCAATATCCTGCTGATTGCCGCCTTAAGCATTCCATGTATCCTTGGATTCAGCGTATGGTCCGGCTTCCAGCCTCTTGGAACCGGAACAAACATCATGGATTTGGAAGACTTCCTTGTATCAAACAATATCCTGCCGCTGGGTTCCGTTGTCTATCTGCTCTTCTGCACCCATAAAAACGGCTGGGGATGGAAAAACTTCATTCAGGAGGCCAACAGCGGCCAGGGAATGAAGTTTCCTGAAAAAGTCCGGGGCTACATGACCTACGTCCTTCCCTGGATCGTAGTCATTATATACCTGAAAGGCTATTATGATATGTTCAGTAAACAAAGCACGGCTATCTTTGTGATATGGATGATTATAGCGGTAGCGTTCCTCGCAATGATACTGTTTGTTACGGGTAAAAGGAAGAAAAAGGGGAACGCCAGGTAAAAGGGCGCGGCATATTGACAGTGCCAGCACCGTTTTTCCTGCGCATAGTTACTTCTTCAGCCTCCCACGCAGAATCGTCATGGCCTGGGCCACGATTCCTGCGTGGTCCACTGCGATCATCCCCTGCTCGGAGACTGTAAAATGCTCTTCTCTGATCAGGCCCCGCCTCAGCGTGTGTTCTACCACGGCCCTAGTATCAAGACACTTCTCTTTATTCACAAAATGCAGAATATAGGTCCTTCTGACTGCTTCTTTTTCATTGCTCTCTGCTGCCAGTTCCATCTCCACGTTACACCAGGCCGCATCGGCCGCGTCATCTCCGGCCTTTATATTGACGTCTTTTTCATCCACCATCGCCATGTAGGCTGTCGTTATGACTCTGGTGCGCGGATCCCTGTTATAGTCCCCAAACGTAGCAAACTGCTCCATGACAGGATTTTTCAGACCGGTCTCCTCCATAAGCTCTCTTTTCGCCGTATCCTCCAGATCTTCCTTCATCTCTATAAAACCTCCGGGCAGTGCCCAGAAACCAATGCTGGGATGGTTGCTGCGCTTCACCATCAGGATCTTAAGCCCCTCGAGGGTTTCCGACAGCGCTCCGTCGTGAGAAAATACAACCGCATCCGTCGTACAGCTTGGTTTTTCATATTTATAAGGATCATAGTCCTCCAGAAAGTCCTCCAGCGTCTGTCCCGCCGGATTTTTATCATGAGTCCCGTAAAATGGTGTGATATCTTCCAAAAATGTTTGCATCTGTTTCTCCTCCTGCTGTATAATACCCAATACTGTGTTTGATATTTCAGGTAAACTACTCCGAGTTATAATAGAAAGACGGAACGAGGATGTTCCCCCGTCCCGTCTTTCCATTATATTAGATTTTATGTCTTCTGTAAACAGCTGCTTTTATAATTAAAATTCTGCAGGCTTCCTACTCGCTGATTCTAACGTACGGTGTTGTAATCGCACTACCGTCCGCATTCGTACCACCTGCAAATATCCGAAGATACAGATTATCCAGCTGGTCTTCGTCTGCAACATAGACCAGGGTGTATTCTATCTCTTCTCCTGCTGACATAGGGCGGAAAAATGCAGATTTCATTCTTTCGATCCCTTCCGTATAATATATATCATCGTAATAGATCGGGAAACTGCTGCCATTATTGGAAAGCCACTGCATGCCATACCCTTCATTTGCTGATCTGAAACTGTCCGCTGGATAAGCACAGCTGCCGTCTTCTCTTGGTATCAGTGTTGTCAGATCCGGGGCAATTGAGATGCCCATTATCTGATTGCTCTCTGACTGCACATCGGAATAATTTTTCGCTTTCATCTTAACAACAACATACTTGGACTTCACGGTTTCAAGCACGCCGTCCTGTGATTCCGTGCCATCCTCATCTATCGTATACCGATATCTCTCATGAGGTTTCAGAGTACCGTCTTCTTCCATCCACGGAGCAACTTCATCATAACTGGCAAAGTTCTCTGCCGGGTATTCTGACAGTGGAAGTGCGTCCAGAATTTCCGCATCCTGCACGGTAAAACGGACATCATCCGTGCCATCTATCTGCTGACCGTCCTCCATCATTATATTAGGATCACTGATTTCATCTCCTATTGCATAGATGTCATCGGCTGCCACTCCTGTCTGATAAGACTTTGCACAACCCTTTGCATAAGCTTCCATATCCTGAAGTTCTGCATCTGTCATATAGGGAACGGTCTCTTCCAGGACCTCAATCTTCAGTCCTTCTGCGACTTTTACTATTTCCTCTGCCGGAAGGTCGCTTTCACTCCATACCATTATTCCGTATCCATACTCTTCATTGAATAGATAAATACGCTTAACCGTCTCTTCGCTGTCTGTGTAAAAACTGTCATTCACAAATACATCCGTCTTCATTCCGCTGATTTCCAGCGTGTCCAAGTGGGAGTCCTTTGAATAAGACATGACGTCTACGGCACCGGTACGCTCTAAGTAATCCAGATCCGCTGCATTATATGGGATAACAGAAAGGGCTCCTCCATTTGCCTCATTATGCCACTTATTTCCATATGGGCTGTCTTCTCCGTACAATGTATACCCTTCAGGTATATAAGTCGCTTCCACAGATATCTTATGGGCTTCTTTTTCTCTGTCCACTTGAAAATCATATTTAACAGAGTTCTCATTCTCCACAAGATTTGCAGAAAGGAATTTACTTGCCGCCAGCGTGACAACAGACATTCCCACTGCCAGCACCGCCACTGCCGCCACCGCTGCCCATGTACGCCGCTTCCTTGTATACTTCATCGCTACCTTTTTCCCAATCCCCAGCTGCTCATAAGTATCCTGAATCCGATTCTCTATTTTCTCTGGGATTTCAACATCCTGTTGTAAAATTCGTTCTATTTTCTTTTTTGAATATTCGTTCTTCAACACTTCTACCTCCTTTGAACTGCCACTTCCAGCCCATATACTCTTTCAAACTGCCTGCGTCCCCGGACCAGCCTTGTCTTGACCGTACTCTCTTCCAGTTCCAGTATCTGTGCAATTTCTCTGATCTTGAAACCTTCCGAATAATACAAAAGCAAAACGATCCGATACTTGTCGTCCATCTGGTTCATCAGTTCTTCAAATTCATAATTCTGAAGCGCCATACATGTACCCTCCTGTTCCGGAACAGTATTTGAGAGATATTCCCGTTTTCCGGCTCTCAAAATGTCGTTGCATTTGTTGATCAGAATACGTATCAGCCATGTTTTAAAATACTTGGGTTCTTTCAGCCTGTCGATATTCTCATAGCATGTAATGATCGTTTCCTGTATGGCATCTGCAATGTCTTCCTGTTTATGCAGGTAGCTTCTTGCAGTCTTGTACATATCCTGCTTTACCAGTTCGATCAGTTCCACAAAAGCCTGATCGTCGTGCTTCTGTGCTCTTTTAATAAGGTATTTCAACAGAAGACCTCCTTCCCCTCATCAATGCCGGCATGATTATCTTTCACTTATTAGACGTACCGGGACAGCAAAAAGTTTCAGACTGCTGATAAAAATTTATAAATAGGAAACAAATAATTTCTGAAATTTATCGTAATATTACGAAACAACATTAACATTTCGATTATCTTCCAATGTTTGCCTGTTAGTATTCATGTTATTCTATAAAAAAGGGGGGTGCCGTTATGAACGATAAATTAGAAAGCCTGTTCAGTGCACATTATGGAGATAAAAATTTTCTGAACAGAAACTGTCAGCATTATTACTGCGATGTCCTATCGATTGCTTCAGCAGGGGAATCGACTGAATATCTTTCCAGTCCGTTCTGCCATTCACACCATGCTTACGAATTCATGATTCCATACAGCCCACTTCCCCTCATCATATATGAAGACGCTGTGTATATCGGTGAGGCTGGCTGTGTATATCCCGTGCAGAGCGGCCGGATGCACGCATACAGGTACCGCAATTCCAGTATTGCCCATGATAATATTGTAATTGAAAAGGACTTTTTTGAACAGATCCTGCATGAAAAAGGCTGCTATGGAAAAGAGTTTGATATGAGTTTTGACCTTACGAAAGAGGCCGGAACCTACATCCGGTATTTTAAAGAGGAATTTTCTAAACAAAATAACCGTGATTCCTCCAAGCTAATTCATCTCTCGGCCCTCATTGCTTCTGTGTTCACAGATTGCGAATTTAGTAAAAAAAGAGACCGCCTGAAAGCTCCTCCGCAGTATCAAAAAGGAATCTATCAGATTGTCTCTTATATGAACCAGCATTATGCGGATGACCTGCAGGTAGAAACACTGGCGGCCATGTGCGGCCTTTCCCGCACTTATTTTATAACTGCATTCAAGAAAGCAGTCGGCGAAACGCCTTATAATTATCTTTTAAAACTACGCATAGCCAAATCGCAGCTGCTGCTGGAGAATCCCAATTACTCCATCAAGGAAATCGCTCTGCTGTGCGGTTTTCAAAAGCCAAACACGTTTTCCTCCCTCTTCCGGAATTATACCGGTATGACACCTACCGAATATAAACAAAAACTGCTGCTTCCGTGACATTCACTCTCCAATTGAGTCCTAGGCTGCTGAAGTGAGTGTTTCCACACCTGCCGCAGACTATAACAGATTACATCGTTGCTCTCTGCCAGTCTCCTGTCTTTTCTTTCTGCTCCTTTATCTTGGATCTCATAGACATACAGAAGACCGGCGTAATATTATCCGGACGGCTTTTTGCAGACCGTGGCACATATAGACCCGCTCCCCTGAAAGATAGGGAACTCTTGCTTAACTATGCCAAAAAAGTTTCAATATTGGCAAGCAGTTCTATAAACCGGCAGTCTAATTCTGCCTTTTCCGCCGCGCTCTCCGCAGCAAAATCGAATCCTGGAATACCAAGCATCGCATGATTTGCAGCGCTCCAGTCCCGTACTAAAATCTGTTCCATCTGCTCCCATCCCTCATACTGTACAAGAAAACAGATCTCCAGATTGTATTTCATATTTTCAAGACACCTGTAAAAATATGGAATCTCTTCCATCTGAAGTTCATGAATAAAATCCAACAGTTCATCAAGGCATTTTCTTAACGGAACAAGATCTTCTCTGTCCAGGCTCTTCATGGTATTACCCCCCTCGTTCAAGCCTGCACCGAAAAATCACCCCTGAATCTTTTTGTATTATATCATAATCTCATGGAAATCACTCTATTTTCCGACATATTATAACAAAAATCGACAAAATGTGGCATCCGGTAAAAACCAGGTATAGAACTCGTTATTCCGCACATACTATTAGAAAAAATATCCTTTTGGAGGGTGCCTTAATGAAACCTTTTAACAAAAGAAATAAGCGGCTGTTTATCAGTACAATCATCGGAGTCATCTTTGTCTCTGCTGCAGGAACACTGCTTCATTTTGTCTACAGCTGGACAGGTAATAACTCCATTATCGGGCTTTTTGCCCCTGTAAATGAATCCACCTGGGAACATATGAAGCTTCTCTATTTCCCAATGTTGTTATTCTGTGCCGCGGAATACTTCTTTCTGTCGGGACACTATCAACGGCTGATCCGGGCAGATCTAGCCGGCATACTGGCAGGAACATGGGTGATTCCCGTTATCTTTTATACTTACACAGGAATTCTGGGATTCCATACGCTGGCGCTGGATATTCTAACATTTCTATTCAGCGTCTTAACCGCATTTTATGTGCGCTGCCACTCCCTTCTACTGCCCGGACATATAGAGAACACCCTTTTCGATAAAATATTCAAAACAAAATCAGGAGCGAAGTGCCGGGGACTGTCGGGCCCTGCCTTTTTCTATTTCATATGTGTCCTGATTACAGGTGTATGCTTTCTCATCTTCACTTATTACCCTCCGGCAGCCGGCCTGTTCGTTTTCCCCTCCTGATTAGGTTTTCTTTGGGTATCCAATCCCTCAGCATAAAAAGGAGAAAGCCAGCGAAAGCTTATCCAATTCGGATAAGCAGGGCTTTCTTCCTCTCATGTACCGTTGCTATATATAAATAATTGTAACTCCGGAAAAGCTCACTTTCCCATTGAGCACCAGAGAAACTGTCCCGTCCGGCTGGCATCTTCCCTTCTCGTCAACCCCCCCGAATGCTGCGCTCAACTGATTTACCACCTGCCAGCTGCGTGGAATATAGAGTTCCACACCACCAAAGGAAACATCCAGCTTAACAGCTGCCTGCCCCTGAGGAACCTGTGCATGGTCAAAGTACACCTTCATGGCACCGAAGGAACAATGGATACCAGCTCCCCTGAAGTCTTCGGAGTTAATATACTTAATGCTGGAGCCAAAAGAGCTTTCCATCCTCATCGCATCCCCGTCTATCGTCTCCACTTCGCTGAAGCTGCCGTCAAAGTGGGTACTGTGTTGATGCCAGCTCCGCTCCGGACGGTACAAAAATGCCGCGCCGATACTTCCGAGAAGAGCCGCTCCCAGAACCGTCCATGGGGTCAGTGCCGTAATTCCCAGCGGCTCTGCATAAATAATGCAGAGAAAAGCCAGAGAAAACAATACTCCCGGTATGCTTCTGTGGATCGCACTCTTAATCAGTGTCGCTGCAAAGATCACAGACAAGAGCAGCATCCAGATACTGATCCTTGTATTCAGGATTCCAAGTCTGCTGATGACCAGAAGCACCGCCCCAATGATAAAAAATATTCCCCAGAATAATCGTTCTTTTTTCATGTCCTTACCTCTTTTCTTCCAGCCGGTTTCGAAGCGGCTTGTAATAATATCTGGATACATATACCTGTTTGTGTGTTTCCTTAAACTGGACCACACAGGAAGTGGATACGGAACGATTGATTGCATAGATGCTTTTCGTGTTCAATATCGTAGACTTGGATACTCTCATGAAATATCCCGGCAGAATCTCCTCCAGTTCATACAGGCGGTGCCGGATTTTGTAAATGTCATCCACCGTATGTGCATGGATTGCCTTTCCGTCAGTCTCGAAGAAAAGGATATCGGTAAGCATCAGATAGTACTCTGTCTCTTCCTTGTAGAATACGATCCGCTGCTCCTGCCTGGAGATTTCGCTCAGCGCCTTCTGCACTTTCTGCACCTGGTCATTCAGGCTGCTGCTTCTGATAATGACCTCTTCCTCTGTTAAATTCTCATCAATTTCAATTCGTATTTTCATCTCATTTCCCTTTCCACCCATTTATCTAACCATATATAAACTCCCTTGTAAATACAAAAGGCGCATGTGGTAAAAATGGGAAGGCAAGTGGTCAGAAAACGAGTCTCATGTGCTGCTGCAAATTAAACAGAGGTTTTTACTATACCTGCTGGACTTTATCCGTCCTTCAGTATAGAATAAATACTGAAAGAATTGCAAAAACGGAGGAATCATAAAATGAAATTTTTGATACAGAGAGTATCCGAGGCTTCAGTAGCAGTGGAAGGCAATGTAATTGGTTCTATTGAAAAGGGGTTTCTCGTACTGATTGGCGTATCCGACAGAGACACCGAGGAGACTGCAGACAAGCTGGTACGTAAGATGACAGGGCTTAGAATATTTGAGGATGAGAACGGCAAGACAAACCTCTCTCTGGCTGACGTGGATGGCAGCCTTCTGTTGATTTCACAGTTCACGCTGTACGCAAACTGTAAAAAAGGGAACCGCCCCAGCTTCATAGAAGCAGGCCAGCCTGACAGGGCGAATGCCCTCTATGAATATATCATAGAAAAATGCAGGGCATCCGTCCCCAATGTGCAGACCGGAAGTTTCGGGGCAGAAATGAAAGTCAGCCTCATCAACGACGGTCCCTTTACTATTATTTTAGATTCAGAAGATCTGTGACATGGTGCATCCTGTCGGTAGGGAAGTTCGTCGCCTGGAGGCGGCTGCTGAACGGGAGCAGCGTATTGATTGGTTTGGTGGTACGGAAATAACTGCAAAAAAATACTCCCCTTAGGGAGTCTGTAAAATTTAAAAAGCTGTCGAGCGGAATCGAACCGCCGACCTCCGCCTTACCAAGGCGACGCTCTACCGACTGAGCCACGACAGCCTGTGCGCGTTACTTACGCAACGATATTAATATACACTAAACCTAGTCTAATTGTCAACATATATTTGAAAATTTATCAAAAGTCAAATTGGATGTACCTAGCAAAAGGACGGCGGCTTTACCTTCCTTTTGCGGCCCCATCCAACGACAGTAAAACACTTATCAATACTGCTTTTTCTCTATAATCTTTAATGACGCCAGATAGGAGACCGCAGTCAACAGTATACACCCAATGCCTGCAAACAACGCCACCCCTGCGAGTCCTGCAGATGGAAGGCTGTCAATTATAAGAACCAGATCTATCCCCATCATCCCCAAAAGCTTCACCACGGCAAATACCACCAAAAAAACAGCTCCCACCACTCCGATAATTGCTATCCTGCTTTTATCAACACCGAATTTCAACTGGACAGGCAGTGTAAAATCTAGAAATACAATTGCAATGATCAGATAAAATATCATGCTTATCACACTTTCCGTAATATCTGTCCCAGGATACCGGAGTACAGTAAATACTAATACGATTCCACCTGAAACCATCCATGCCACAGCAGCGATCAAAATCCCCAGCATATATTTCTCGATGACATACCCTTTTCTGGTAATGGGAAGCGTAAATAAAAACGCTCTTCCATTGTCAAGCTCATCATAGCTTATGGTGGTCAGTGTAAACATTGTGAAAATGATTGTAATATAATTCATGATAAATAGCAGATTCATATTTGTAAATGCCATCATAATACCAACAATACATATAATATAAAAGAAATTCAGCTGATTTTTTAGTAAACAGAGATCTTTAATTATTAACCCTTTCATTTTCCTTCACCTCGTATCATCATTGCTATTGTTTCATCAATATTACCGCGTTCAATTGTGGCATCCGGATAATTATCCAGGTAAAACTGTTTTTCATTTGTCAGGCAGCTATAGCCATAGCCTTCTCTCTTCCTTTTTATGATAAAACGCTTATCCAGCTTCTCATACTGTGCTTCAGTCACCTTGATTACTCCATAGTCACTCAGGAGCCTGTCGGTCTCCTCGTGCATAATAATCCTGCCGTTATGAATCATATAAATGTCATCACAAAGTCCTTCCAGATCGCTTGATATATGGGAACTGATCAGAATGGAGCTCTCTCCGTCTTCCATATACTCCCGCATCATATCCAGCAGCTCATTTCTGGCCATCACATCCAGTCCGACCGTCGGCTCATCCAGGATCAGCAGGCTGGCTTTATGCGACATCGCAACCAAAACTTTCAGCTTTGCTTTCATACCGGTAGAAAATTCTTTGATCTTTTTTTCAAATGGAATCTCGAATGTTCTGCACCTTTTTTCAAATTCCACTTTATCAAACCCCGGATACATACTGGCCATCACCGGAATGATGTCCTTTATACAAAGGTAACCACTGAAACCCGAGTCAGAAAGTACAACACCCAGTTTTTCTCTTTCTTCCGTTCCTAGCTTCTTGATGTCTTTTCCGAAGAGTTCGATCTTCCCGCCGTCGATATCGATTAATCCTAACACCGCCTTAAATGTGGTACTTTTTCCTGCCCCATTCTGACCGATCAGTCCTGTAACACATCCCTTGTGTACCTCCAGAGAACACTGCAGATCAAACTTTTCATAATGTTTTTCTACGTTTTGTAATTTTAATACCATAGCTAATCCTCCAAGATAATCTGAAATAACTCTGTAATCTCTTCATTGCTCATTCCACAGCTTCTCCCCTTCCTGATCGCTTTTTCCAGGTCGGCTTCCACTTCTTTCTTCTTCTCCTCCAGCATCAGTTCCTGATTCGCACAGGCTACAAAGCTTCCCTTTCCATGAACGGTTACGACAAACCCTTCCTGTTCCAGGGTATCATAGGCCTTTTTTACGGTCAGTGCGCTGACTCTCAGATCCTTCGCCAATGTTCTGACAGACGGAAGCGCTGTATCTTCTTCAAGTTCCCCCTGCATGATCTTATTTCTGACCTGCGCTACGATCTGCTCGTAGATTGGCTGCATGGAAGAATTGTTAATTATCAGCTTCATTTTCTCCCTCCTTTGTCTATAAACAGTATATAACAGTATGTCACTGTTGTCAACTGTTTTATACTGTTTATTCCAAATAATGAGTTGCTTGTTTACTATGCACGGCCCATAGGCCGTGCATAGTAACTTTGCTTGTTGTGACTGTTCAGACCGTAAAGTGAAGCGGCATATTGCAACAAAGAATTTTCAGGCACGCTCCATGGGCATCTGCCTCTTAAATCAAAAAATCTGGCAAGACCTTTCCGTCATTACCAGATTCTTTCATCTATCTCATTGTAACAGTTCAGCCTGTCTGAGCTGATACAGCTCTTTGCCTTGTCCTCATCTCTTATATAAGGCAGAAAAACCGCTATCTTGCCAGCAGCTTCTCGGCCTTTCCCCGAATCCGCTGGAGCGCGTTGTCTATGGCTTTGGGACTTTTTCCCAGCAGCTCGGCTATAGTTTTATAATCCGTTCCCATCAGATGCAGATACAACACATGGTTTTCCAGGGCACTGAGATTTCCTTTCAGTTCCTCCACAAATACCTCTGTCATCTCTCTGCCAAAATACAAGGTCTCCGGATTATTTTCCACAACAGGTTCTATCGTATCAATCAGAGGTATCTTTTTTTCCTCATCCGTGCCTTCCCCGGCCTCATACAGGGAAATATAAGAATTAAGCGGCATATGCTTTTTTCTCTTGGATGCCTCTATTGCCGTATACATCTGCCGGGACACACACAGTTCTGCAAAGCTGGCAAAGGAGGCGCCCTGAGAAGGACTGAAGTCCCTTACTGCCTTAATCAGCCCTATCATACCTTCCTGTATCAGATCTTCATTCTCACCGCCTATGAGATACATAGCTCTCGCTTTTTTACGAACCATGGTTTTATACTTTACCATCAGATAATCCATAATTTCTGAATTACCTTTTCGAAACTCCAATATCAACTGTTCATCTGCAAGTGTGTCATATTTCTCCATCGGCCTTTTCCTTTCCAACGGTAATCCTCTGCTCTATTGAAAATCACGCCCTTTTTAGAGCATTCTCTGTC
>OBZW01000905.1_pt1 | contig 12000 bp, 9 predicted proteins | sample 1477021 | NCBI WGS metagenome assembly OBZW01 (sample SAMEA2580262, study PRJEB22360) | human gut metagenome | biome: human gut; feature: human-associated habitat; material: faeces | place: Denmark | collected 2008/2010
GCACGAGGATATCGCCCCGGCCGAAGCCAACGGCATCGTGCAGGACCTGACCTACGTCGCCGTACTGAAGGATTACGGCCGCGACGTCACGATTCCGCGGCCCGACGGGTACGATCCGTCGCTTTTCGCCTGCTGCTGCGTGAACGACCTCTGCATCGCTCCGAAGGAACCGCATCGCATGTGGTCCCGCGAGATGATGATTACCTACGGAAAACTGCCCGACGGCAAATACATGATCAACTGGCCGATCGAGGGCAACGATTACTACGTGGACATGATCGACATGACGCCCGAAGAGCGGGCCGACGCCGTCCGCAGGGCCAAGAATCATACGCTGTCATTCGTCTATTTCCTCCAGCATGAGCTGGGATTCAATACGTTGGGGTTGGCCGACGACGAGTTCCCTACGGAGGACCGGCTGCCGTTCATTCCCTATCACCGCGAATCGCGGCGCATTCACGGGGTCGTGCGGTTTACGCTCAACGACATTACCGACCCCTACGCAGGAACGCTTTATCGTACGGCGGTCGGCGTGGGCGATTATCCGGTCGATCAGCACCATACCCGCTATTCGGGCTGGGACGACCTGCCCGACCTCTATTTCCATCCCATCCCCTCGTACGGTTTTCCGCTGGGCATCGTGATCCCCGCAGGATTTCCGGGGTTGCTCGTAGCCGAAAAATCGGTCTCGGTAACCAACCTCGTCAACGGCTCCACGCGCCTGCAACCCGTCGTGTTGCAGATCGGGCAGGCAACGGGAGCCTTGGCGGCGTTGGCCGCGGCGGCGGGCGTCGATCCGTCCGAAGTCGCGGTGCGCAGGGTGCAGGAGGCGGTGCTCGATGCGGGCGGCTACCTGCTGCCGTACCTCGACCTGCCGGCCGACGATCCGCGCTTCGGGGCGATGCAGCGGATCGGCGTGACCGGAATCCTCAAGGGGCGCGGAGCCAACGTCGGCTGGGAGAACCAGACTTGGTTCGACGCCGATCGGACGATCGCGGAATCCGAACTGCGCGAAGGGCTGCGCGAAGTCTATCCGTCGGTCCGGCCCTCCGTTCTGGAAACGCCGGTCGACGGGGCGCTCCTGACGGCGATGCTGGCCGAAGCGCTCGGCAAGCCGGCCGGGGATGTTGCGGCGCGGACGGAGCGTGCCGCCGCCGGACTGCTGTCCGGTTACGATCCGGCGCGTCCGCTCACGCGGCTCGAATGCGCGCTGCTGATCGACGCGGTGGCCGATCCTTTCCATGCGGACGAAGTCGATATTTACGGAAACTACAAACGAAAATAGCTTTTAATTTTTCATGAAAAAACTGCTGACTGTATGCCTGCTGGCCTTTGCCGCGGCAGGTGCGACCGGCTGCCGGAGTGCCGCCGAGGGGGTGAAACCCAAACTGATGTGGCTCGACTGTTCGGCCAACTGGGTGCGCTTCAGTTACCCCGATTCGATCCGTTATTATGTGAACAAGTGCCGGGAGGCCGGCATGACGGCGCTGGTGCTCGACGTCAAGGGCACTTCGAGCGAAGTGGTATATCCCAGCGAACATGCGCCCCAAGTCCGGGAGTGGAAAGGGTTTGCCCGCCCCGATTTCGATTTCGTGGGTACTTTCGTCGAAGCTGCGCACGATGCCGGACTGGAGATTTACGGTTCGTTCAACACTTTTGCCGAAGGCAACGGCGTATTCCGCCGCGGACTGATCTACGACGGGCATCCCGAATGGCAGGCCGTGAACTATATTCCCGGCAGGGGATTGGTCCCCCAGCTGGAGATTCCGGAGAAGAAGGTGCTGTTCGCCAATCCCGCGCTCCCGGCCGTTCAGGATCACGAAATCGCCATTTTCAAGGAGGTGGCGCAGAAGTACGATTTCGACGGTCTGCTGCTTGACCGCGGCCGTTACGACAATATCCAGTCCGACTTCTCGGATTTCTCGCGCGGGAAATTCGAGGCTTATATCGGGAAAAAGCTGGAGCGGTTCCCGGAGGATATCTATACGTGGGAGGAGGACGGCGACGGCGGCTGGAAACGCATCGACGGCCCTTATTTCAAGCAGTGGATCGAGTGGCGCGCGTCGGTGATCTACGACTTCTTCAAACGCACCAAAGAGGAGCTGAAAGCCGTGAAGCCCGGCCTGAAGTTCGGCGCTTATACGGGTGCGTGGTACCCCTCCTATTTCGAAGTGGGCGTCAATTGGGCCAGCAATACGTACGATCCTTCGCAGGATTTCGCATGGGCCACGCCCGATTATAAGAATTACGGATATGCCGAACTGCTGGACATCTTCACCAACGGCAATTATTACTGGAACGTGACCGTCGACGAGTACCGTCGCAGCAACGGCCTGCATAAGAACGAGACCGACAGCGAAATGTCGAAGGGCGACCACCTCAGCGTCGAGGGCGGGTGCCGCTATTCGCGCCGTCTGCTGGGCGGCAGACCCTTCTTCGGCGGGATGTACGTCGAGGACTACAAACGCGATACGACCCAGTTCAAGCGGGCCGTGGAGATGAATCTCCGCGAATCGGACGGACTGATGGTGTTCGACATCGTGCATATCATCAACCGCGACTGGTGGGGACCGCTGCAGCGGGCCGTCAGCGCCTATGAAGCGGAGGCGAAGCAATGAGCAGACGGCTGATTTTTGCAGCGCTGGCGCTGTTGTGCGCCGGCGCCGTTTCCGCCCAGAAGCGGACGGAGGCGCCCGCCGCGTCGTCCGAAGTGCGCTATGTCGGACGTACGCAGACGAAGGGCGGCGACGTGAGTTTCGACTGGAGCGGAACCAGCTTCGAGTGCCGTTTTACGGGCGGTTCGCTGGCCATGCGCGTTTCGGATACGAAAAAGAACTACTACAACCTGACCGTCGACGGCCGCGACGCCGGCGTCGTTACGACGTTCGGGACGGATTCGGTCGTGGTGCTGGCCGAAAAGCTGGGCCGCGGCGAACATACCGTGCGGATGCAGAAGCGCACCGAGGGCGAGCAGGGGCGTACGACGATCCATGCCTTCCTGCTCGACAGGGGAGGACGTCTGCTGCCTGCGTCGCCCGCGCCCGGACGGCATATCGAATTTATCGGCAACTCGCTGACCTGCGGTTACGGGACCGAGGGGCTTTCGAAGGACGAGCCGTTCAAACCCCAGACCGAGAACTGCAACAAGGCGTACGCCTGCATCATCGCCCGTTATTTCGGCGCCGACTATACGCTGATCGCCCATTCGGGACGCGGCGCGGCGCGCAATTACGGCGATAAGAACACCACTTCGCAGAATACGATGGCCGACCGCATCGCCAATACGTTCGACGAGGCGGCGGAACCGGCGTGGGACTTCGCGGCGTCGCCGTACCGTCCCGATCTGGTCGTCATCAATCTGGGATCGAACGACTTCTCGACCCTGCCGCATCCTTCGCGCGATGAGTTTGCGGCCGCCTACACCCGCATCCTGCAGACTCTGCGCGGCGCCTACGGCGACGAAATGCCGATCCTCTGCGTGGCGCCGCGCGTCAGCGAACCGGCCTTCACCTATATCCGCGACCTGTGTCAGTCCGCCGTCGTGCCGAACCTCCATTTCGCGGCCATCCTGCCCGGCTACTGCAACGACGGAAGCGAGCTCGGATCGTCGGCCCATCCCAATTACGCCGGCCAGCGCAAGATGGCGATGCTGCTGATCCCCTACGTTTCGACGCTGACGGGATGGGAGGCGGAGATCAAACCGGTCGAGTAGGCGTTTGGCCGTATCGCGGCTTTTTGCTACTTTTGTCCCCGGTTAGGAACGGAGTAGCGAATTATGGAATCTCACAAGAACAAATTGCCCTCGGCATGGGTGTCGGCGCTGCCGCTCGCAGTGCTGACACTCCTTTTATATGTGGTCATCCGCTGTTTCGGGGGCGATGCGATAAACGGCGGAAGCCAGATCGCGCTGCTCTCGGCCACGTCGGTCTGCGTGATGCTCTCGATCGGCATCTACCGCTGCAAGTGGTCGGTGCTTGAGGATGCGATCATCGACAACATACGCGCCTCGGCGTCGGCCATCATCATTCTGCTGCTGATCGGCGCCATCGCCGGATCGTGGATGGTGAGCGGCGTGGTGCCGACGATGATCTATTACGGGCTGAAAATCCTGCACCCCTCGTTTTTTCTCGTCGCCTCGTGCGTCATCTGCGCCGGCGTGTCGCTGATGACCGGCAGCTCGTGGACGACGATAGCCACGATCGGCGTGGCGCTGATGGGTATCGGGCAGGCGATGGGCTTTCCCGAAGGGTGGATCGCGGGCGCGATCATTTCGGGGGCCTATTTCGGCGACAAGATTTCGCTGCTCTCCGATACGACGGTGCTCGCTTCGTCCACCGTCGGCGTGCCGATCTTCACGCATATCCGCTACATGCTCTACACGACCGTTCCGTCGTTCGTCGTCGCGCTGGCGGTCTTCGTCGTCGCGGGACTGACGCTGAGCCATACCGGCGGCGCGCACGCCGAACTTTACGCCGATTCGCTGCGCGGCGCTTTCCGCATTACGCCGTGGCTGCTGCTGGTGCCCGTGGCGACGGGCGTGCTGATCGTGCGGAAACTTCCGGCCATCGTGACGCTTTTCTGCGCCGCGGTCTTCGCCTGCGTCGCCATGCTGCTGGCGCAGCCCGAACTGGTGGCGAGGGTGGCCGGAGTCGAAGGGCTGGACTTCATGTCGGGATTCAAAGGCTTGCTGATGAGCTGTTTCGGGCCTACGGCGCTGGAGACCGGAAGCCCGCAGCTCGACGAACTGGTGGCCACGCGCGGCATGGCCGGCATGCTCAATACCGTATGGCTCATCATCTGCGCCATGTGCTTCGGCGGCGTGATGACCGGCAGCGGCATGCTGGGTTCGCTGACGGCCGTTTTCCTGAAATTCGTCCGTCATAGCTTCTCGGCCGTGGCTTCGACGGTGGGGGCCGGAATCTTCTTCAACCTCTGCACCGCCGACCAGTATATCTCGATCATCCTTTCGGGCCGTCTGTTCCGGGAACTCTATGCCGAACGGGGGCTGGAATCCCGTCTGCTGAGCCGCTCGGTCGAGGATTCGGCGACGGTCTGTTCGGTGCTCGTGCCGTGGAACTCGTGCGGCATGACGCAGGCCACGGTGCTGGGCGTCTCGACGTTCGTCTACATGCCTTACTGTATCTTCAATATCGTCAGTCCGCTGATGTCGCTGTGCGTGGCGGCTCTCGGCTGGAAAATCAAAAAGGCCGCATCTTCTGCCGGCCGCAGACAATGATTATGGAAACGACTGTAAATACCGATCTGGTCATCTTCGACCTCGACGGCACGCTGCTCGATACGATCGGCGATCTGGCCGTCGCCTGCAACGCCGTTCTGGCCCTGCGTGGCCTTCCGCAGCACTCCTACGAGGAGTACTGCCATTTCGTCGGCAACGGCATCATGCGGCTCGTGGAGCGCGCCCTGCCCGAAGAGCTTCGTACGCCCTATACCGTAGCGGCCGTGCGCGCCGATTTCGTGAAATACTATACCGAGCATATCGACGCCTACACCAAGCCTTACGACGGGATTCCGGAGCTGGTCGCGGGGCTTGTGCGGCGCGGCGTGCGTATCGCCGTGGCGTCGAACAAATTTCAGGCGGGAACCGAGAAGCTCGTCCGGCTGTTTTTTCCCGACGTTCCTTTCGCCGCGGTCTTCGGCCAGCGCGAAGGGGTGCCTCTGAAGCCGGACCCGGCTGTGGTGGAGGAGATTCTCTCGCTGACGGGCGCGGCGAAGGAGCGGGTGCTCTACGTCGGCGATTCGGGCGTGGACATGCAGACCGCCGCGGCTGCGGGCGTACGCTCGGTGGGCGTCATGTGGGGATTTCGGGATCGGGAAGAGCTTGTCGAATCCGGAGCCGCTCATATCGTCGATAAACCTGCGGAAATCCTCGATCTGCTGTAATCGGGCAGTTCGGTTCGAAAAAGCGACAACCGGTCCGTAAGGGCCGGTTGTCGCTTTTTCAGCAGTAGGTCTTCACGTCGTCGAGCGTGATGCGCTCTTCGCTGAGGATGATGAGCCGCTCTATGACGTTGCGCAGTTCGCGGATGTTGCCGCTCCACCGCATCGCCTGCAGTTCGCGCAGGGCGTTGCTCTCGATGCGTTTGGGCGGAATGCCGTATTCGGCGCAGATCGTGCGGATGAAATGGTCGGCCAGCAGCGGAACGTCCTGCGCGTGGTCGCGCAGCGCCGGAACGCGCACCACGATCACACCGATACGGTGGTAGAGGTCTTCGCGGAAGTTGCCCTTCGTGATCTCGTCGCGCAGGTTCTTGTTCGTGGCGGCGATCACCCGCACGTCCACGTCGATGTCCTTGTCGCTGCCCACGCGGCAGATCTTGTTCTCCTGCAGCGCGCGCAGCACCTTGGCCTGCGCCGCCAGCGACATGTCGCCGATCTCGTCCATGAAGAGCGTGCCGCCGTCGGCCTGCTCGAATTTGCCTTTGCGTTGTTTGATCGCCGAGGTGAAGGCGCCCTTCTCGTGTCCGAAGAGTTCGCTTTCGATCAGCTCCGAGGGGATGGCCGCGCAGTTCACCTCGACGAACGGCGCCGCGGCGCGCGAGCTCTTGGCGTGCAGCCAGCGGGCGACGAGCTCTTTGCCGGTGCCGTTTTCGCCCGTGATCAGCACGCGCGCCTCGCACGGCGCCACCTTGTCGATCAGCTGGCGGACGTGTTCCATCTGCGGCGAGGTGCCGATGATTTGTTCCGTATGCATATTGCGCGAGCGGCGTGCGGGCGCGGCCGCAGGTGCGCAGGCAGGTGCGGGGGCAGGGTTGTCGATGGTGCGGTGTATGGACTGCAGCAGGCGGTTCATGTCGATGGGCTTGGTGAGGTAATCCTGCGCACCGTTGCGCACGGCTTCGACCGCCGCTTCCGCCGAAAGAACGATGAACGGGATTCCGGCGTCGGGAATCTTGCAGCCCCGGTCCGAAAGGATGACGTCGAACGGTATTTTCTCGCACATCGTCGATGCAGCCTCCTCATCTTCGGCGGCTTCGGTCGAGAAGCCTTCGAATTCGAGACGCTCGCGGAGCGTGTTTCGCATACTTTTTGATTGGTCCAGAATTAAAACCTTTGCCATAGCTTGTTTTTACTGAAATTTTACCTACTTTTGTCCCAAAGTTATGACTTTCTGCGGTGCAAAACCAATCTTGAGGGGCCTTGCCGAACAGGGCGGAGAGTCGGATAAAACGTCTTGAATCGGTCCATCGCGACAACCCTGCCGGACGCTCCGGCGGCCGTTTTGCAACAGTGCCGAGGACCACAATTACAATATGAAAAAGAATTACAATTACACACGACGCAAGTTGTACCTGCCCGAATACGGACGGCATATTCAGGAGATGATCGACTCGCTGCAGCTGATCGAGGACCGCCGCGAGCGCAACCGTCAGGCCCGTGCCGTGATCGCCGTGATGGGCAATCTCAACCCGCTGCTGCGCGATACCGCCGATTTCACCCATAAGCTGTGGGACCACCTCTTTATCATGTCTGATTTTCAGCTCGATGTGGATTCCCCCTATCCGCAGCCGACCCGTCAGGAACTGACTATCACGCCGCGTCGCATGGCCTATTCGCAGGGACGCATCTCCTTCAAGCACTACGGCAAATACGTCGAGCGGATGATCCGGAGTCTGGGCGGCGACAAGGACCGCAGGGAGGTGTCGCGCACGGTGGACAATCTGGCCCGGTACATGCGTTCGAAGAGCTACGAATACAATCAGGAGCATCCCAACAACGAAGTGATCGTTAAAGACATCAAACGCATGTCCGGGGGTGCTATCGAAATAGATGAAGTTGCTTTAAACAATCTCCGAAGCGACTATAAACAGCACTTTACGGCACGTCCCCAGAAAGGTCCCCAGCAGCGCAATCAGCAGCGTCAGCAGAAAAACCGCAATCAGCAGCACAACCGCAATTTTTCGAAAAACAACGGTCCGCACCGCAATTCGTCGAAATAAGAGGTGCGTATTTTCGGAAATTTGCTATATTTGTGAGCATTTTACTGCAGAAACGTGAGATTAATGAACACACAAACGCTTTTCGTCTCCCTGACCGCGGCCGTCATGTTGTGTGCCTGCCAGTCGTCGAAGGTGAAGATTTCGGGCCGCATCGTCGGCAACGACGCCAAAAATGTTTACTTGGAGCAGGTGTCTCCCCTGTCGCAGTCGGTCATCGACTCGGCCGTGCTCGACAAGGAGGGTAATTACCGTTTCGAGCTGAAGGGCGTGACCCGGACGCCTTCGCTTTACAATATAATTTACAACGGCGAACGTATTCCGCTTTTTCTGGCGGGCGGCGACCGCTTGTCCGTGAATTCCGTGGGCAGTTTCATCCGCAACTATACGGTCGAAGGGTCGAAGGAGACCGAGCTGCTGCGGCAGTTCTATCAGGCTTTCGTCGGCGGCGCCCAGCGGCTCGACAACATCGCCGGCCAGTTCGCCCGGACGAACCTCTCCGAAGAGGAGCGCAAGACGCTGGTGAAGGAGTATACCGACGAATACTACCGCATCCGCCGCGAACAGCTGCGCTTCATCATCGAAAACAAGTCTTCGCTGGCGGCGGTTTACGCCCTGTACCAGCGGTTGCCGGGCGACACCTATCTGTTCAACGGTGACAGCGATGTGGTCTATTACCGCACGGTGGCCGAAGCGCTCGAACAATCCTATCCCGATTCGCCTTACCTGCAGTCGCTGCTGGCCGAGATTACGCGCATGGACGCCCGCATCAGCCTGACGTCGCGCATCTCCGAAGCGGGGTATCCCGATCTGGAACTCTCGGACATTTACGGCAAGAAGGTGCGGCTCTCGTCGCTGATGGGCAAGGTCGTGCTGCTGGACTTCTGGTCGGCCGAACTGGGCAACAGCAATACGCTCAATGCCGAGCTGAAGGAGGTCTACAAGAAATACGCCGACGCTCCGACGCCGTTCGAGGTCTATCAGGTGGCCGTCGATTCGTCGAAACCCCTTTGGATCACCGCCGTGCAGGAACAGCAGCTGCCTTGGATCTCGGTGAGCGATCTGCGCGGTCAGGCTTCGACGGCGCCCCGGCTCTACAACGTGCAGAAACTTCCGGCCAATTTCCTGATCGACCGGGAGGGCACGATCGTGGCCAAGGATATTTACGGCAAGAGTCTTGAGCGGAAGCTCGACGAACTGACGAAATAGGGGCGTGTCCGAATCCCGGATGCTTTCCGGCTGCGCTCGGACAAACCTCGGAAAATGCGGCGTTTTGCCGTGCGAGTCCCCGGCAACGGGGATTCGGTCAATTGTTTAGAACGATTTATGAACCATTATTTCGCATCCGACATCCATCTGGGCGCAGGCGGCGAGGCGTTCGCCGGGGAAACCGAACGCCGTTTCGTGGCTTGGCTCGACGATGCGGCGAAGGATGCGGAGTCGATATTTCTGGTCGGCGACCTTTTCGACTTCTGGTTCGAATACCGCGAGGTCGTGCCGAAGGGCTTCGTGCGGACGCTGGGCAAGCTGGCCGAGCTGACCGACCGGGGCGTGCGGGTCGTCTTTTTTACCGGAAACCATGATATGTGGGTCGGCGACTACCTCGCCCGCGAATGCGGCGTCGAAGTCTACACTTCGCCGCAGCGGCTCTGCCTGAACGGCAAACATCTCTTTATCGCCCACGGCGACAACATGAAGATCGACGGACAGCCGGTGCTCAAACTGCTCAACACCGTATTTCGTTCGCGGACGCTGCGCTGGCTCTTTTCGTGGCTGCTGCATCCCGACTGGGCGATGCGCTTCGGCCATTGGTGGAGCGGCAAGTCGCGCAAGTCGCACGCCGCCGACACCCTCGACGTCTCGCTTACCGAGCCGCTGATCCAATACGCCCGCGAATATGCCGCCATGCACGATGTCGATCATTTCGTTTTCGGGCATATGCACTTCCCGCGCGACTTCCGCGAAGGGAATCTGCATGTGATAAACCTCGGCTGCTGGGAACAGTATCCCTCTTATGCCGTTTTGGACGCGTCGGGCGAAATGACGTTGAGGAGGCTCGAAGCGTTCCGTTAGTGCGGGGGCGCGGGGCGGCCCGCTGCTCCGCGCGGAAGAAATGTCTATTTGAGCGGAAAAAAATGTCTATTAAAGAAGAACGATGAAACAATACCTCGATCTGCTGCGCAGGATCAAGACCGAAGGCGTCGTGCGCGGCGACCGTACCGGCACCGGTACCAAAGGCGTCTTCGGACATCAGATGCGCTTCGATCTGGCGGAGGGCTTTCCTCTGCTGACGACCAAAAAAGTATTTCTGAAGGGCGTGATCCACGAACTGCTCTGGTTCTTGGCCGGCGATACCAATATAAAATACCTCGTGGACAACAGGGTGCATATCTGGGATAACGACGCATTCCGCTATTACAACGAGCTTTGCGTGCGCCACGGCGTGTTGCCTGTCGACCGCGACACGTTTCTGCGGGCGGCGCAGGAGGGTGTCGAATCGCCGGTCGAAGGGTATAAATTCGGCGATCTGAACCACGTTTACGGCTATCAGTGGCGCAGCTGGCCCAAGCCCGACGGCACCGTCGTCGATCAGATCGCGCAGGCGGTCGGGCTTATCAGGAGCAATCCCGAATCGCGGCGCATCCTCGTCTCCGCATGGAACGTCGCCGAGGTGGAGGATATGGCCCTGCCGCCGTGCCATGTGCTGTTCCAGTTCTACGTAGCCGAAGGAAAACTCTCGTGCCAGCTTTACCAGCGCAGTGCCGATACGTTTCTGGGCGTGCCGTTCAATATCGCCTCCTATGCCCTGCTGACGTTGATGACGGCGCAGGTCTGCGGCCTGCAGCCCGGTGAATTCGTCCATACGCTCGGCGACACGCACCTCTATCTGAACCATCTGGAGCAGGTGGACGAGCAGCTTGCGCGCGAACCCCGTCCGCTGCCCGTAATGCGGCTCAATCCTGCCGTGAAGTCGCTCTTCGACTTCCGTTACGGGGATTTCACGCTCGAAGGCTACGATCCGTGGCCGGCGATCAAGGCGCCGATGTCGTTCTGAATCGTTTCGCTCCCGGCAGGGGCGGCGAATCACTTTCGTGCTGATCCGCCGGAACCGAAAAACAACAGGCGTCCCCTTTGCAGGGACGCCTGTTTTCGCTGACTGTTTCGCTGACCGTTATTTCCGGACGATGCTGATTTTCCCCGGCTTCTTGTAGCGGTTGTTTTCGATGACAACCTGCTGCGAGCTGCGGATGTCGATCGTCGGGAGGTCGTTGTAAGGCTTGTACTTCTTCGATAATTCGATGGTGTTGTCTCTGAAAATCAGTCCTCCGACGGATTTCGCCCGGAGCAGCTGCTCGTTGAAGGTCCGGAACAGATTGCCTTCGATGGTGATGTTGCGTTCGTAGGGATGGCCCGGAACCTCTTTTTTCTGGTGCGGGTTGATGAAGATCGTCGGGAAATCGGCGCCGCCGTATGTGCCGTCGAGAAACCTGTTGTTGCGGATCGTCACGTCGCGCACGGCTCCCGATTCGTACCAGTGGTCCATGTCCCCCTCGAACAGAATGGCGGACATCATGGACGAGAAGGTGTTGCCCTCGACGACGACTTTCCGGGGCGTGCTGACCAGAATGCTTCTCGCCCGGTTGTTGCGCACGACGTTGTTCCGGAAGATCAGTTCCGGGTACCACGACATGTTTTCCAGCCCGTCGCCGACCGTGAGTCGGCCTTCGACGGGAGCGGTGAACGTCAGCCGGATGTAATGGGCGTTGATGCGTTCCGATTTTTTCACCCGCAGGGTGTGTTTCGCAAGCAGGGTCTCCGCGTCCACGACGTCGATTTCGTCGCCCTTTCCGGCAAACTCATACCCGGCCTGCTGGGGGTGGTTGATGCGGGCGATGACCTGATCGGGCGCCGTGATGCCGGTCACGCGGACGTAGGAGCCGTGTACGTTGGTCGCATCGTCGAGCATGTTCTCGAAAACGCACTCTTCGATCAGGACGGTTCCCCGGCAGTTGCAGAAGTGGGTGGCGGCCGCCCATGAACTCCA
>OBZW01000914.1_pt1 | contig 11899 bp, 12 predicted proteins | sample 1477021 | NCBI WGS metagenome assembly OBZW01 (sample SAMEA2580262, study PRJEB22360) | human gut metagenome | biome: human gut; feature: human-associated habitat; material: faeces | place: Denmark | collected 2008/2010
GACTTTTCACCAGCAGACATTGCCCCGCCATGAGCCGTCCCCGCCTCGTCATTTGCTGTTGCATCCAAACGGTAGGTAATGCGCATTCTCACGGAGGGATTACGCTGACGCAGGCAATTCCATCCGCCTCCCCCGTCTATTCTCCCAACCAGGTTACGTGCTTCTTTTCTTCCGGCCGGATGTGTCCAGCCGTGCGTCCCCATCCCATTCCACGCCCGGCGTCCCCCCATCCGCTCCCGGGGGCTAAAGCCCGTAAGCTAAGAATACTGTATTTTGTGGGGTTCGAGATAGCGCAGTACCCAGTACGGATTGACGCTGATTTCTTCGTCATTATGGAACAGATAGATTCCTACATGCAGATGAACCGGAAAGTTTCCTGTTGTTCCTTCGGTTTTGCTGTAACCGGTGTCTCCCATGTAGCCCAGCAGGTCCCCGGCCTGTACGGTGTCCCCTTCTTCTATGTCTGCATAGGAATCCAGGTGGGCGTAGTAGAAATAGGCGCCGCCCGGGGCCACGATTCCAAGGCGCCATCCTCCTTGTTCCAGCCAGCCTTTGTGGCGCACTACTCCGTCCGTCATGCTGACAACCGGATACAGGCCTCTCTCATTCTTGTCTGCCATGATGTCGGTTCCCTCATGACCGCGCTTGCCGCCGTAATTGCGCTCATACATCCAGGAATCTACAAAAGATACTCCAGCCTCCGTTTTGCCGGTGGGCGCAGGCACCGGGAAATACTTGGCGTCGTTCCAGATTCCCCTGCACTGTGCGATGTATTCTTCCCAGCCCTGGCGGCCGGCCCATCGCTTTTTGAGTTCGGAGAACAGCTCCGGATCGGGGGTTTTCTTCAACGGATCTGTCCCGAAATCTGTTTCCAGCCAATAAAGGCCCAGGTTTTCTCCCGGGTCTTTTGTATTCTGTATGTAGTTCAGCATCTCCTCATTGAGGGATTGCCTTCTGAAACCGTCTCCGGCAGCTGTATTTTCATTCAGCCGGGCGTAACCTCCCTGTATGAGAAGTTCATGGATGCCCACTGCCAGGAAAAACGCCAGAAGCAGATTCAGAAGGATATAGTTGTGCAATCTTTTTCTTTTCAACTTTTCAGATGTTCCTCTGCACACGTAATCACTTTAATATATGAGCAGGAGAATGTCCTATTTGCATTCTTTCAGGATTTCTTTGATTATATTCCACATCCGCCAGGTTGAGGCAATGTCCAGCCGCTCGTGGACGGAATGGATATCAAACATTCTGGGGCCGAAGGATACACAGTCCAGTTCCGGCTTTTTCCCGGACAGCAGGCCGCATTCCAGTCCTGCATGTATGGTAGATATCTCCGGCTTTTTTCCGTAGACCTTCTCGAATACCCCTGCCACGATCGGACGGATTCTGGAATCTTCTCTGTACATCCATGCAGGATAGGAACCGGTAATCTCGTAAGTGCCTCCCAGGAATTCTGCCCAGCCTGTCATGGCCTCCTTAAGTTCCTCCAATCTGGAAGAAACAGAACTTCGGATCAACAGGATAAAGGAGATCTGGCTCTCCCCGGTCTTCACAACTCCCAGGTTGTCGGACGTCTCTACCAGGCCCTTTAAAGACCTGCTGAAACCGTACACTCCATTCTGGCAGTTGTTCAGGAAAAAGATGACCTTGTTTTTGTCCGCATCAGAAAAAACAGATTTCTCCTCATGTTCGGTCTTAGTGACTGTGATATCAAGTCCTGGCTCATCTGCGCCGAATTCCTGCCTCCAGGTATTCAGCATGTTCTCGATGATCAGTTCTGCTTTTACGCTATCCTGCACAACGATGGTGAATTTGCTGACAGAAGTGATGACGTTGTCCTTTGCACCACCCTGAACCTCAACAAGGGCAATGTCCATATTCTGGTTCAGCCTGTTTAAAAGACGCCCGGCCAGTTTGTTGGCGTTGCCCCGCTGCTGGTCAATCTCCACGCCTGAGTGCCCGCCTTTCAACCCGTGGATCGTAACATCAAGGCAGCTGCCTGCAGCTTTTTTCCTGCCAACAGGCAGATTCAGGCGAAAGGTTAAGCCCCCTGCACAGCCTGCTATAATTGTATCTTCGTCCTCTGAATCCAGGTTCAGCAGCATCTTTCCTTTCAGCGGCGTAAGGTCAATCCCCTCCGCTCCGCCCATCCCCACTTCCTCATCCACCGTAAAGACGGCTTCCAGCGGAGGATGAGGGATGTCACTGCTGTCCAGCAGTGCAAGTGCAATAGCCACGGCAATTCCGTCGTCAGCCCCCAAGGTGGTATCCCGCGCCCTTACAAAACCATCCTCTACATAGAGATCCAGCGGATCTTTTGTGAAATCATGCTCCGAATTCTCTGCTTTCTCACATACCATATCCAGATGCCCCTGGATGATGACCGGTTCACTCTCCTCATAGCCTTTTGTTCCGGGCTTTTTGATGATGACATTATTCAATTCGTCCTGAATGGCCTCCAGCCCTCTCTCTGCCGCAAATGTCATGCAGTAATCACTGACTGCTTTTGTATTGAAAGTTCCCCTCGGTATACGGCTTATTTCCTCAAAATAGTGAAACACTTCCACTGGTTCCAATTCATTTAATATCGGCATTGTTATATTCCCCTTCCTATATGGCTGTTATGTTATAACTGTTCCGTTCTGAACAGCTGGATTGTTCTCATTAGTATCGCAGTTCAAACGGTTCTGAACTGTTACCATTTTGTCACAGAGGGCATAAAAAATCAACCCGTTTCATATATCTTTAATAACATTTATCTGGCTGATCTGCAAGGAGTAACTCTTATGAAACATAACCTGGCCGGAATCGGGATTGTGATCCTTTTTGCTTTCATGCTTATTTCTCCCAAGGCGGTTTTTAACGGAGCCAGTGAGGGACTCCTTCTCTGGTTTCAAATCATTCTGCCCACTTTGTTTCCCTTTATCATCATCACCAACCTCCTGCTCTGCACCGACAGTATCCATTACATATCCAGGGCATTCGGCAGGGTTCTGTGCCGTATATTTAAAGTGTCTGAAAGCGGAAGTTTTGCTATTATTGTCGGTTTTCTCTGTGGATACCCCATGGGGGCGAAAGTAACCGCCGACCTGATTGCAACAGACTATATCACGGAGGATGAAGGCCGGTATCTTCTGTCTTTCTGTAATAATACCAGCCCCGTGTTTATCCTGAATTTCATCGTCTGGAAAACACTTGGCAGGGAAGAATATCTTCTCCCCTCACTTCTGATTCTTTTGGGCACGCCTATGGTGATGAGCATTCCCTTCAGAAGATTCTATCTGCACGGGCAAAAAACCTTTCCCGCGTTGAAAAAGACCGGCCAAAGCAAAAAGGACTGGGGATTTCGCATTGTAGACACCTGTATCATGGACAGTTTTGAAACCATTACAAAAGTCGGAGGATACATCATTCTCTTTTCCGTGATACTGGCTCTCGTACAGTCCGCACCCTGGCAGCCGACTCCAGTTCGGATGATACTGCCGGCACTGGAGGTCACGAATGGGATCGCCCTGATTGGGAAATCCACACTGCCTTTTACAATTCAGTACCCTGCAATTCTGGCACTTACCTCCTTCGGCGGCATATGCGCCGCCGCACAGACACAGTGCATGATACAGAAGACCTCACTCTCCGTCGTCCCCTACATATTAGAAAAGCTGGCCACCGCGGGGGTGACCAGCCTGATTGCTGTTCTTTATTTACAGATCATCTAATCCATCCTGTGGAATATACTGGCTGTCATCGTCGACAGGCACTTCCAGTTCAGCACGGTTGGTACGAACCACATCATAACATTCCTGAAGGGAATTGATCAGACCGTCATATTTGGTCGTATAGCTGTCCAGTGTATGCCCGATTATGCTCTCAGCGTTGGCCAGCAGATCATCCGTATACTGGATCGCACCGATGCGTATTGCATTGGCGTCCGCCGTTGCATTGTCAATAATCTCCTGGGCCTGGGCAGTTGCCTGTGTTACAATCTCATTCGCCTGGGAGTAAGCCTGCTGCATGATCTCATGCTCGCTGACCAGCTCTGTTGTCTGTACCTGTGCTTCTTCTATCATAGCGTCCGCTTTCGCCTGGGCATCTGCCAGGATCGCATCGCGGTTGCTGATAATCTTTTGATATCTTTTAATTTCATCTGGTGTCTTCATTCTGAGTTCGCGCAATAACTCGTCCAGATGTTCCTTATTTACGATGATCTTCGTAGTGGACAATGGCTGGAACTTACAATCCCTGTCAATGTACTCTTCGATCTCCTCAATAATCTGCTCAATGCGGCTGCTCATAGTTACACTCTCCTTTTTGCGTTCATCTTTTTCTCCAGCTCCGACGACACAGCTTCCGGCACAAATTGTGATACGTCTCCCCCAAAAGCTGCGATCTCTTTCACGGTAGTGGAACTCAGGTAAGAATATTCAATACTCGTCGTCAGGAACATCGTCTCGACGCTCGGTTCCAGCTTATGATTCGTCTGAGACATCTGCAACTCATATTCAAAATCGGTAATCGCACGTAAACCGCGGATTACGACATCTGCCCCCTGTTGTCTTGCAAAATCAATCAATAGTCCATTAAACAGGACAATTTTGACATTTGTCAAGTCTTTTGTTACTTCCTCTAACATTTTAACACGTTCTTCTGCAGAAAACAACGGCATTTTCGCATTATTATTCAGCACTCCGACAATTAATTCATCGACGATTTTACAGGATCTTTTGATAATATCCAAATGCCCGTATGTAACAGGGTCAAAGCTCCCCGGGTAAATAGCTCTTAACATATTTCTTCCTTTCCGGCCTTTTCAATGAAGACATGTTTGTTCGTTTTATACATTTTCTCTTTTAGCATAGAAAACCCCAGTTCTTCAAGATAGGAAAAATCTGTTTCCCTTGAGGCCTCCACAATGATGACGGTATCCTCATACACCAGTTCGGATCCGGCGAGATATTCCAGCACCCGTTTCTCCATCTCCCTGTCATAAGGCGGATCCATATATATGAAGTCGAATATCTTGTCGCCTTCCATCTGATAGAGCGCCGCCATTACATCTCTTGTCAGCGTGAGCGCCTTTGACTCCAGCCTTGTATTTTTGAGGTTCTCCTTAATGCATGCCATTGCTTTTGGGTTATTCTCAACGAAAACAGCTTCCCTGGCACCCCGGCTCAGAGCCTCGATACCAATGCCTCCGCTTCCGCCGAACAAATCCAGAAATACACTGTCATAGATGGTCGGCGCAATCATATTGAACAAAGTTTCTTTAATCCTGTCCGTCGTCGGCCGTGTATCCAGACCGTCCAATGTCTTTAATTGTATCCTTTTGGCACTTCCTGCAATCACTCTCATAAACAACACCCTCATTCTTCTGTAACAGTTCAGACAAGCCTGAACTGTTACGCATCCAGCCATTAAAGTCGCTTTGCGATGGGCTGGATGCCTCTATCACAACGTTTTCGTACGGTCTGTGCAGTAAATGCGCAGATTTGTCTGAACTTTTAAAATCTTCTAACTATGCAGAATTTTAGCAGAAAAAAGCACTTAGGTCAATCCTAAGTGCTTTTTCTTACGAAATTTGCTTATTTACCAGCCATCTGTCTTTCCTGCTGTTCGATCATTTTCTTAACCATATAACCACCAACAGAACCATTCTGCTTAGAAGTTAAATCTCCATTGTAACCGTCTGTAAGCGGTACTCCCAGCTCGCTGGCTACCTCATATTTGAATTTGTCCAGTGCACTTTTAGCCTCTGGTACGGCTGCTCGATTAGATGAACGACTTGCCATGATAATTTCCTCCTTCTCGTAACTTCTGTTACTTTTTCAGATTTTTTTATAACACTGTTGTGTGTTACAACCATAGTATATGGAGGTTTTTATCTTTTACACTGGAAGTTCCTGCCTCCTTTAACGATTTTTGTAAATCAACTTAAAACAGCGGTTTTACGGGCTTAAAGGGTTGTCTCTAACATCATTTCGGACATGTATTTGTTCAAATGGGTCTTCATTTTTGCATGGTTTTCCTCTGTAAGCTCCGGATCTTTTTCTAAAAGTTCCTGTGCGGCTTCATTTGCCTTCTGAAGAATTTTGGCATCCTGGAACACATCCCCCAGAGCAAAATCTAAGAGGCCGCTCTGTCGGATTCCAAACAGATCGCCCGGTCCTCTGAGACGCAGATCTTCTGATGCAATAAAAAAACCATCATTTGATTTATTCAGAATCTCCAGTCTTTCTTTTGTTTCTTTTGATTTTGAGGCACTCATAAAGATGCAGTAGGACTGATATTTTCCACGCCCCACACGCCCGCGCAGCTGATGCAGCTGGGCAAGCCCGAACCGTTCCGCATTTTCAATCAGCATCACCGTGGCGTTCGGCACATCAATACCGACCTCAATGACTGTCGTAGAAACCAGAATCTGGATCTCATTTTTGCCGAATGCTTCCATGATCTCATCTTTTTCGGCCTGCTTCATCTTTCCGTGCAGAAAAGAGATTTCAATTGTGCACCCCAGCGCTTCTCTCAGCAGCTCTGTATAGTCTATCACATTTTCGGCCTCCAGGTTTTCGCTTTCTTCCACCATGGGGCAGATCACATAGCACTGACGTCCCGCTTCCACCTGCTTCTGCATAAAACGATAAGCCGTATTGCGGTATCCGGTGTCCACCACGCAGTTTTTAATTGGCAGCCGGTTGCTGGGCAGCTCATCGATCACTGAAATATCCAGATCTCCGTATAGTATAATCGCCAGCGTGCGCGGGATCGGCGTGGCGCTCATGACAAGAATGTGCGGCATCTTTCCCTTCCCCGCCAGCATTTCCCTCTGCTTTACCCCGAAACGGTGCTGTTCATCGGTCACTACCAGAGCCAGATTATGGTATACTGCCTTCTCCTGTATCAGAGCGTGGGTTCCTACGATGATGTCCGACTCTCCTGAGGCAATTCTTTCGTAAGCCTCCCGCTTCTCTTTTGCAGTCATTGAGCCTGTCAGCAGCTCGGCATGTAATGGGATGTGATATTGTCTGAACATGGATGTAATATTATCGTAATGCTGCTTTGCCAACACCTCCGTAGGCGCCATCATAGCCCCCTGGAAACCATTCAGCCCTGCATACATCAGGCCCAGCAGTGCGACGATTGTCTTGCCCGAGCCGACGTCTCCCTGGACAAGCCTGGACATGACATTGGGCCCGGACATATCCCGTTTTATTTCGCCCCAGACTTTTTGCTGTGCATTCGTCAATTCATATGGAAGAGACGCTAAAAACTTATCGATCTCCGGCCGCTCTGCAAATGCAAATCCATTTACCGCTTTGTCCTCCCGCGCCTTCAGATTTCTAAGGGAAAGGATGAAAATCAGGAATTCTTCAAATACAAGGCGCTCCCTGGCATAATAGAATTCTTCTTTTGTCTCCGGGAAATGAACGCCGCGGACAGCGTAATTATATTCCGCCAGATGGTACTTCATGCGGATGTCCTCCGGCAGAAACTCCTGCCTCAGATCCAGATACTGAATAGCCTGCATCACGGCCTTTTTTACCGCATTGTTTGTAAGCCCGCTGGTCAGCGGATACAACGGCTGCAGGGTATTTCTTTTTTCCTCGTATTTTGCACTCGGATAAAAGATCTCGGGATGCTCCATAACCAGGCCGTCCCTTTTTCTGACAACACGGCCGCGCAGAGTGATAATCCCGCCCCTGGACAGCGTATTTTTTAGAAAAGGCATCCGGAACCAGATCACTTTTAAAGTGCCTGTCAGGTCCTTGACGTAGAGCGTAGTCACCTGCATATTTTTGCTTCCCCCAAGCTGCACTCTTCCAAATATAGCGCCGGTAATAGTTACCGTCCTGCCTTCTTCTGCCTCTCCGACCGGAACCGGCTCGTCATAGACATCGTAACCACGCGGATAATACCGCAGCAGATCCCCGATTGTCCGCATGCCTGCCTTCTCAAACAGGGCCTGCGTCTTCTCACCGATTCCTTTTAGTGTGCTTATTTTAGAATTTTCATTCATAGGTCTTTTTATTCTCCCATCGGACAATTACAAAACAGGATTGAGTTCGAAACGGGTCAGCTTCCCTTCTGGGAAACTGGCCCGCCTTATCTGCAATGATCTGTTCTACTCTACGGATAATACATAGTAATATATCGGCTGTCCTCCAAAATGTGCATCCACGTCTGCATCCGGATACAATTCCTCGATCTCCTGTGCAAAGCGGACGGCATCCGCCTCCAGGACATCCTGTCCGTAATACAGGCTGATCAGCTCCGTATCTTCGTCTACCAGTGAGGTGAGCATCTCTTTTGCCACGCCCTCTACAGACTGTCCTACTGCAAGGATCCCTGCGTCGCCAATTCCCATGATATCGCCTTCATGGATCTCTTTGTCATCAATGTGGGTATCCCTGACAGCATATGTGATCTGTCCGCTCTTTACATTTTTGATCTCTTCTTTCATGTTCTCGGCATTGGTATCAATATCGGCCTCAGGCATGTAATTGATTACCGCCGTGATTCCCTGCGGAACAGTCTTCGTCGGAATAACCAGGATATCCTTGTCTTTCGTCAGGGACTGCGCCTGATTGGCCGCCAGGATTATATTCTTATTATTCGGAAGAATGAAGATATGATCCGCATTCACCGCATCTATAGCTGTCAGCATATCCTCCGTGCTCGGATTCATCGTCTGTCCGCCTTCAATAATATAATCTACCCCGAGTTCTCTGAATATCTCATTCATTCCCTCACCGATAGATACTGCAATGAAACCGACTTTTTTTCTGGTTTCCGGCTTTTTAACCGCTTTTTTCTGCTCAGCCGCCTGCTTTTCAGCGTCCTTGATCAGCTTCTCCTGGTGTTCCTCGCGCATGTTATCGATCTTCATGCGTGACAGCTGTCCATAGGTGAGCGCCTTCTGGATCGCCAGCCCAGGATCATTCGTGTGTACATGGATCTTTACAATATCATCGTCCGCAACACACACAATGGAATCGCCGATGGATTCCAGATAAGCCTTAAACTCCGTCTCATTCGTCTCAGAGAATGGCTTTGAAGTCATAATGATAAACTCGGTGCAGTATCCGAACTTGATATCTGTCTCCGCCTGTGCCCCGGGCCTCACCATACTTGTGCCTGAACTTGCCTCAATGGCGCTGTAATCAATCTCTTTTCCCTGGAAAGCGTCGTATGCACCGTTCAATACCTCTACCAGACCTTGTCCGCCGGAATCTACAACGCCGGCATCCTTCAGCACCGGAAGCATATCCGGAGTCTTTGAGAGCACATATTCCGCATGTTTCAGAACTTCGGGAATAAAAACTTCCAGATCATCTGTCGTCTCTGCCATCTCTGCCGCCTTCTGGGCAATGCCCTTTGCTACCGTAAGTATGGTTCCCTCTTTCGGCTTCATGACCGCCTTATATGCCGTAGCGCGGGCACGGTCACATGCCTGGGCAAGAACTTGTACGTCGATCTCTCTGTATTCTCGTATCTCTTTTGTAAAACCTCTGAGAAGCTGTGACAGGATGACTCCTGAATTCCCTCTGGCCCCTCGGAGGGATCCTGAGGAGATTGCTTTTGACACGGACAGCATATCCGGCTGTTCCAGCGCGCTGACTTCTTTGGCCGCCGACATAATCGTAAGTGTCATGTTCGTCCCCGTGTCACCGTCTGGTACCGGAAATACATTCAGTTCGTTTATAAATTCCTTTTTAGCCTCCAGATTCGCTGCCCCCGCCAAAAACATCCTGGTAAGCAGCTCTGTATTTATCGTTTTTGTTGCCACGACGAGTATCCTCCTTAATCAATCACTCTAACACCTTCGACGTAGATATTTATTTTATCTACAGTCATGCCAGTAAATTCCTCTACCTTATACTTTACATTGTTCATCAGATTGTCAGAGACTGAAAGAATGTTCACTCCATAAGCAACAATCACGTGAAAATCTAGTTCCAGTATATTATCATCAGAAAGCTCCACGCGGATTCCGTGAGTCAGGCTTTCCTTTTTTAACAGCCTGACAAAGCCGTCTTTCATATTAACCGCAGCCATCCCGACGATCCCGAAACACTCAACCGCCACGGAGCCTGCATACTTGGCAATTACATCGGGATTGATCGTAATAATTCCAAGATCTGTACTCATGCTACCCTTCATCATATATAACCTCCAGTTCTCGAATGGATTTTTCGCATAATCAACACAGGTATTATACTCTCTTTATCACAAATTTACAATATAGATTCATAAAGTGCTGCCAAAACATCCAGAATCTGCTCCTCCGGCATGCTTCCGCTGTCCAGACAGATATCGTATTGAGTCATATCTTCCCACTTTTTGTCCGTAAAGTAGTTATAATAATATCTGCGCTGTTTGTCAATCTTTTTTATAAGGGCGGCTGCCTCACGCTCGTCAATGGAGGCACGCTCCATAATTCTCTCAACCCGCTTTTCAAATGGCGCATGTATAAAAACGCTTCTGCACCCTTTTTTGCCTTTCAGTATCTCGTCAGCGCATCTTCCCACGATGATACAGTCTTCCTTCTCCGCAAGCCCTTTGATGATCTCGGCCTGCGTATAGAAAAGAACATCATTCATAGGTTCAAAGCGGAACTTCCGCTCCATCTGCACCTCGTCCTCCACCGGATATCTCCACGGATTCGCTCTCTTCTCATCTACCTTAAGCAGTTCTTCATAGGAAATGTGCTGCCTCTCTCCGGCTATCTTAATCAACTCTTTATCATAATAATGAATTCCGAGCCTCTGAGATAATTTTTTAGCAATATCATGCCCGTTACTTCCATACTGCCTGCCAATCGTAATCACTCGTCTGCCCATAGTATTCCCCACTTTCCGCCCGGTTTGAAGGCTTAATTCTCTTATTTAAATTCTATGTCAATTTTAACATGAATTCGAAATTATGGGAACCAAAAAAGAAAAACCGCCTTCTTTTTTCATTTTACTTCCATAAATTCAAAAAAATGCTTGCTTTTAGAAATTCTTTCTGCTAAAATAACAGTGTTGTGAGTCTGTAAGGACTATTTCAGATTGTTAGGAGGTGCAATGATGGCTAAATGTGCTATTTGTGAAAAGGGTGCTCACTTCGGAAACAATGTAAGCCACTCTCATAGAAAATCACCAAAGATGTGGAAATCAAATGTGAAATCCGTTAGAGTTAAAACAGAAGGCGGATCTAAAAAAATGTACGTTTGTACTTCCTGCTTAAAATCAGGACGCGTAGAACGTGCTTAATCTGGACATCAAACGACACGGGGGTACTCACTATAAAGTGGGTACTTTTTTTGCGGTTTTTTAGAGTCTGGATGGGGGGCGCCTGTGCAAGGAGGGGAAGATGCGGCTGGGAACAGGGAATGCTCTTTCTGTATACGGGTCATTTGCTAAGAACGGCTAAATGAAAAACCTGCTGTATTTTGAGGCACCGGAGACATTCACTGCACAATCTTGATGATTGTGCAGCTCAGGTCTCCTTGAAACCGGCTTTGTGAGCCGATTTCATCCTCAAAATACAGCAGGTTTTTCATTAAGCCGTTCTAACGCGCATTTTACGCATTCAGAAAGAGCATTCCCTGTTCCCAGCCGCATCTTCCCCTCCTTGCACAGGCTAGGCGCATCCGGCCGGAAGAAAAAAACGTAAAAATGGGGGAGGTACCTGCGGTGGCGGCGGATTGGACTGGGAAAACGGATAAATTGGACTGGAGATGGTTGTTATGGAATGCCCCATACCTTTAACTACCTATATGTAAGATGAATCGCCTGTGGCACCAATTTTCAACTATTCCTTATACATAGATACTTCCGCGCCGGAAGGCAAATACGCCGCCCCCGTCCGTCCCGGCCGGATGCGCCTAGCTGAGGGAGAGTCGGGGCTGGGTTTTGGCGGG
>OBZW01000916.1_pt1 | contig 11884 bp, 11 predicted proteins | sample 1477021 | NCBI WGS metagenome assembly OBZW01 (sample SAMEA2580262, study PRJEB22360) | human gut metagenome | biome: human gut; feature: human-associated habitat; material: faeces | place: Denmark | collected 2008/2010
AGATGGCGGGCCTCGGCGGCGGGGACTTCAGCCGCAGGCATCTCCGCAGGCGCTCCCTCCCCGTCTGCAGGCGCATCTGCGGCAACCTCGCCGGCAGCAGGCGCATCTGCGGCAACCTCGCCGGCAGCAGGAGCTTCCGCAGCCGTTTCGGCGACGGTCTCTTCGGCCAGCGCTTCGCTTACGGGCGCCTCGGCGGCGGACGCTGCGGGTTCGCCCTGCGCGACAGCGGGCGTTTCGGGTTCTGCAATCGCAGCCGTTTCGGAATCAGGGACTTCGGGAGTCACTTCGGAAGTTGCCTTCTGCACATCTTCAGCAGCCTTGCTGACTTGCTCCTCAGGAGCAGGAAGAATCGGATTTTCAGTAGCCATCTCAATACACGTTTTTGAGTTCCATATATACGGAAGTATATAAATCTCGCAAATATAACCATTTTTCCCGTGCCGCCGAACGATTTCGCCGGAAATTTGCTAACTTCGCACAAGATATGCGCGGCACACGGCCAACCGGTCGCCGGTGCGCCGCCGAAAACGCATTGACCGAAATTATGAGCCACCGCATCCTGCTCGTCGACGACGAACCCGACATCCTCGAATTCGTGAAATACACCCTCGTCAAGGAGGGTTACGAGGTATTCACGGCCCAGAACGGAGCCGAAGCGCTGAAAGCCGCGGCGCAGCACCGCCCCCACCTGATCCTGCTGGACATGATGATGCCCGTGATGGACGGGGCGCAGCCCTGCCGCGCCATCCGCGAGGACCCGCAGCTGCGCGACACGATGGTCGTCTTCCTCTCGGCCTTGGGCGAAGAGGAGCAGCAGCTGGCCGGCTTCGGCGTGGGGGCCGACGACTACCTGACCAAGCCGATCAAGATGAAACTGCTGGTCAGCCGCGTGCAGGCCATCCTCAAGCGCATCGACGCCGGAAAGGCCCCCGCTCCGGCGGAGGAGGGCGTCGCCATGGACCGCGAGCGCTACACCGTCACGCGCGACGGCCGCGAAATCAGCCTGCCCCGCAAGGAGTTCGCCCTCTTGGACCTGCTCTACTCGTCGCCGGGCAAACTCTTCTCGCGCGAAGAGATATATGCCCGGATCTGGGGTTCGGAGGTGGTCGTGGGCGACCGCACCATCGACGTACACATCCGCAAGCTGCGCCAGAAGATCGGCGACGAAAAGATCGTCACCGTCAAGGGCGTGGGCTACAAATACGAACCGTAACGCCGGGCGACGCCCGGACCGCAAAGACATGGACAGAACCAGCAAATACCGCCGCATCGTCATCAAGGCTGGCAGCAACGTGCTGACCCGCGACGACGGACGCACCGACACAAAGCGCATTTCGTCCCTCGTGGACCAGATCGCCCGGCTGCACCGCGCCGGCATCGAGGTGATCCTCGTCTCGTCGGGCGCCGTGGCTTCGGGCCGCAGCGTCCTCGAACAGCGCACGGGCCGCATCGACACCGTATCGGCCCGCCAGCTCTTCTCGGCCGTAGGTCAGGTGAAGCTGCTGAACCGCTACTACGACCTCTTCAACGAATACGGCATCGTCTGCGGGCAGGTGCTCACCACCAAGGAGAGCCTCTCCACGCGGCGGCAGTATCTCAACCAGCGCAACTGCATGGAGGTCATGCTCGCCAACGGCGTGATCCCGATCGTCAACGAGAACGACACCATCTCGGTCACCGAGCTGATGTTCACCGACAACGACGAGCTTTCGGGACTCGTGGCGGCCATGATGCAGGCCGAAGCGCTGATTATCCTGAGCAACATCGACGGCATCTACGACGGCTCGCCCTCCGACCCCTCGTCGCAGGTGATCCGCCGCGTGAAACCCTCCGAAGACCTCTCGCGGTACATCGACCCGGCGCGCTCGTCGCGGGGCCGGGGCGGCATGGCGACCAAGAGCCGCATTTCGTCGCGCGTGGCCGGCGAGGGCATCGAAGTCATCATCGCCAACGGCCGCCGCGACAACATCCTGACCGCTCTGGCGCTGACCGGCGAGGAGGTGCTCTGCACCCGTTTCGAACCCGCCCCGCACACGGCGTCGGGCGTCAAAATGTGGATCGCCAGCAGCGAAGGCTTCGCCAAAGGCGTCCTGCGCATCGACGAAGGCGCCGCAGCGGCCGTCCGGGCCAGCAAGGCCGCCAGCATCCTCGCCGTGGGCGTCACGGCCGTCGAGGGCGATTTCGAACGCGACGATTTGGTGCGCATCCTCTCGCCCGACGGAACGCAGCTGGCCGTGGGCCGCATCTCGTGCGACAGCGAAACCGCACGCCGCAACATCGGGCGCAAAGGGCTGAAACCCCTCGTCCACTGCGATTACCTCTACCTCGAATAAGACGACTATGGAATACGAATCCCTGTTCAAAGCCGCCCGTCAGGCCGGAACGCTTCTGGCCGAGACCGAAACCGAACGACTCGGACGCACGCTGATGCACGCCGCACAACTGCTGCGCACGCATACGCCCCGCCTGCTCGAAGCCAACGCCCGCGACCTCGAAGCCATGGCCCCCGACTCGCCGCTGCGCGACCGTCTGCGGCTGACTCCGGAGCGCATCGCCGCCATCGCCGACGACATGGAAGCCGTCGCGCACCTGCCCTCGCCGCAGGGCGAAGAGCTGGAGCGGCGCACCCGGCCCAACGGAATGACCATCGTCAAACGGCGGGTTCCGTTCGGCGTGGTCGGCATGATCTGCGAAGCGCGGCCCAACGTCACGGCCGACATCTTCTCGCTCTGTATCAAAACGGGCAACGCCTGCGTGCTGAAGGGCGGCGGCGACGCCCGTCACTCCAACGAAGCCATCGCCGCCCTGCTGCACGAAGCCCTGCGCAGCGAAGGCATCGACGAACACGCCTTCACCCTGCTTCCTTCGGACCACGCCTCCGTCGGAGCGCTGCTGAACGCCGTGGGTTACGTCGACGTCGTCATTCCGCGCGGCGGCGCGGGCCTGATCCGCTTCGTGCGCGAAAACGCCCGCGTTCCGGTCATCGAAACCGGCGCCGGCATCGTCCACACCTACTTCGACCGCGACGGCGACCTCGCAAAAGGCCGCGCCGTGGTCTGCAACGCCAAAACCCGGCGCGTCAGCGTCTGCAACGCCCTCGACTGCCTCGCCGTCCACCGCGACCGGCTCGCCGACCTGCCGGAGCTTTGTGCCCCGCTGGCCGCCGCCCGCGTCACGGTCTACGCCGACGCCGAGGCTTTCGCGGCCCTCGGCGGACACTACCCCGCCGACCTGCTGGAACACGCGTCCGAAGAGCATTTCGGCACGGAATTCCTCGACTACAAACTCGCCGTCAGGACCGTCGCATCGCCCGAAGAGGCCCTCGCGCACATCGCCCGCTACTCGTCGCGCCACAGCGAAGCCATCGTCACCGAGAACAAACAGACCGCCACGCAGTTCACACGCGCCGTGGACGCCGCCTGCGTCTACGTCAACGTCTCGACGGCCTTCACCGACGGCGGCCAGTTCGGCTTCGGCGCCGAGGTGGGAATCTCGACCCAGAAGCTCCACGCCCGCGGTCCGATGGGCCTTCCCGAACTGACGACCTACAAATACGTCGTCACGGGCGACGGGCAGATCCGGGAATCCTGAAGCCTTCCGCATCGGATTCCACCCGAAAAACAACAAAAAATATAACGATTCGTAATCATTTTTTCCGTAAATTTGCACATCCTTAAAATTAGATGTATATTTAACTTATGATTCGTGAACTTATGACCGTGGGATTCGGCGGCGCGGCGGGCATCGTCCGTTACCTGCTTTCGGGCGGGATCTTGGCCGGACAGACGCTGCTGGGATTTCCGGCGGGCACGTTCACGGTCAACGCCGCGGGTTCGCTGCTGATCGGCATCCTGCTGGAAGCCAGCGTCTCCGAGACGCTGGGCTGGCTGCTCATCGTGGGATTCTGCGGAGGCTTCACCACCTTTTCGACCTTTTCGGCCGACACGGTGCGCCTGCTGCGGGCCGGATGTTACAATGCGGCGGCGATTTATGTGGCGCTGAGCGTCGCGGTATGCATCGTTTTTGCAGCGCTCGGCATGTGGATCGGAACGACATTTAGGAATTAACTACATAGAAAGATAATGGTAATTTTGGTATTGAACTGCGGCAGCTCGTCGATCAAGTATCAGGTGATCGACATGGAAGCCGCATCGAGCACACTGCTCGCAAAAGGCATCGTGGAACGTATCGGCCTGCCGGAAGGCGACCTTATCCATAAACCCGTCGGCAAACAGCCTTTCGAGCTGCACCGTCCGATTCCCGACCACACGACGGGCATCAAACTCGTGCTCGACGCCCTCACCAACCCGGAGCACGGCGTCATCCGCTCGCTGGACGAGGTGAAAGCCGTCGGCCACCGCGTAGCCCACGGCGGCGAATTCTTCCCCGAAAGCTGCATCGTCACCGAGGAGGTCAAGAGCAAAATCCGCTCGCTGTTCGAGATCGCGCCGCTGCACAATCCCGCCAACCTCGAAGGCGTGCTTTCGATCGAGAAGGTGCTGCCGGGAACGCCGCAGGTCACGGTCTTCGACACGTCGTTCCACCAGACCATTCCGGCCGTCAATTTCATGTACGCGCTGCCCCACGCCTATTACGACAAATATCGCGTGCGCAAATACGGCTTCCACGGCACCAGCCACAAATACGTGGCGCAGACCGGCGCCAAACTCGCGGGACTGGACTTCGAGAATTCGAAGATCATCACCTGCCACATCGGCAACGGCGCTTCGGTGACGGCCGTGCTGAACGGCAAGTCGTTCGACACGTCGATGGGCTTCTCGCCCGTGGACGGACTGGTCATGGGCACCCGCTGCGGCAACGTCGATCCCAGCGCCGTCACCTTCATCGGCGAAAAGGAGGGCATGTCCTACGCCGAGCTGAACGAAATGATGAACAAGAAATCGGGCGTGCTGGGTCTTACCGACCTTTCGAGCGACATGCGCGACATCGACCTCGCCTACGACGAGGGTAATCCCCGCGCCATTCTGGCCCGCGACATGCACTACGGACGCATCCGCAAATTCGTCGGCGAATACGCAGCCGAAATGGGCGGCGTGGACATGATCGTCTTCACGGGCGGCGTCGGCGAGAATTCGTGCGAGATGCGCGAGAGCGTCTGCACGGGTCTCGAATTCATGGGCGTCGAATTCGACCGCGAGGCCAACAAGGGCGCCCGCGGCGTAAACAAAATCCTCTCTACTCCCGGTTCGCGCGTCAAAGTGACCGTCATCGCCACCGACGAGGAGCTGGTCATCGCTACCGACACATACAATCTCGTAAAATAATTTTCAAAGCACATTTCCACAACTTATGATCCAACATCTTACTGAAATCGTCGAGGAGGCGAGAAAAAGAGGTAAAAAACGGCTGGCCGTGGCATACGGTCAGGATTCACATACGCTGGAGGCGGTGTACGAAGCCTACAAGGAGGGCCTCGTAGAGCCTACGCTTTACGGCGAAAAAAGCGTTATCGAGCAGGTCTGCGCCGAGAACGACATCGACATCAAGGCATTCAACATCGTCGATGAAACCAGCGACGTCAAGTGCGTGCAGCAGGCCGTCGCGGCCGTCGTTGCCGGCAATGCCGACGTGCTGATGAAGGGACTGGTCTCGACCGACAAATACATGCGCGGCATTCTCAACAAGGAAGCAGGACTGTTTCCCCCGAAAGGCGTGCTGAGCCACGTGTCGATCGTCGAGATGCCCTGCTACCACAAACTGCTCGTCATTTCGGACGTGGCGGTGATTCCGCTGCCCGACTTCAAGCAGAAAACCGTGCAGATCGGCTACCTCGCGCGCACGGCCAACCTGCTGGGCATCAAGACTCCGAAAATCGCCTGCATCGCTCCGTCGGAGCAGCTGCTTCCCAACGTCATCTCCTCGACCGAAGGCGCGCTACTGGCCAAAATGGGCGACCGCGGACAGCTGGGCGACGTCGTCGTAGACGGTCCCCTGTCACTCGACGTGGCGCTCTACAAGGACGTTGCGGAACACAAGAAGGTCAAAGGCTCGTCCGTCGCGGGCGATCCCGACTGCCTGCTCTTCCCCAACCTCGAATCGGCCAACGTCTTCTTCAAGTCGGTGACGCACCTCTGCGGCGGCGAACTGGCCGCCATGGTCATGGGAACGAAAGTCCCCTGCGTGCTGACCTCGCGCGGCGACACCAGCAAGACCAAGCTCTACTCGATCGCGCTGGCCTGTCTGGCCGTGAAGCAGTAAGACAGCCTGAACCAACCCACCAACCTAACCCACCAACCTAATTAACCGGAACCGATTTATGGGCTTCAAAATTCTAGCGATAAATCCCGGCTCTACTTCAACGAAGGTCGCCCTCTACGACGAGGAGCGGCCTTTGTTGGATCTGACCCTGCGTCACTCGGCGGAACAGATCGCACACTACCCCAACATCATCGACCAGCTCGACTGGCGCCGTGACATGATCCTCACGGCATTGAAGGAACACGGCTTCGACATCATGTCCCTCGCTGCCGTAATCGGCCGCGGCGGCCTCATCAAACCCATTCCCGCCGGCGTGTACGAAGTGAACGACGCCATGCGCCGCGACCTGCAGCACGCCACGATGGAGCACGCCTCCAACCTCGGCGGTCTGCTGGCCGACGGAATCGCGGCGACCGCAGGCATCAAAGCCTACATCGCCGACCCCGTGGTCGTGGACGAAATGGACGATATAGCGCGCCTGAGCGGGCATCCCGACTGCCCGCGGCGTTCGATCTTCCACGCACTCAACCAGAAAGCCACGGCCCGCCTGCACTGCGACCGCATCGGCATCGTCTACGAGAAGGCGAACCTCGTAGTCGCCCACCTCGGCGGCGGCATCTCGGTCGCGGCGCACAAGCAGGGCCGCGTCGTCGATGTGAACAACGCCCTCGACGGCGACGGACCGTTCGCACCGGAGCGCGCCGGAACCCTTCCCGCCGGCGAACTGGTCGATCTCTGCTTTTCGGGCCGCTACACGCGGCACGACATCCAGCAGATGCTGGCCGGCAAAGGCGGTCTCGTGGCGCATCTGGGGACCAACTCCATGATACAGGTCATGGAGCGCATCGGTCAGGGCGACGAAAAAGCCCGCGTGGTGAAGGACGCCATGTGCTACGGCATCGTGAAGCAGATCGGCGCCATGGCCGCCGCCCTCGGCGGACAGGTTGACGCCGTCATCCTGACGGGCGGCATCGCCCACAACAAATCCGTCGTGGAGTACATTTCGGAATTCTGCTCGTTCATCGCCCCCATCGCGGTCTACCCCGGCGAGAACGAACTCGAATCGCTCGTCACCAACGCGCTGGTCGTCCTTCGGGGCGTCATCACCCCGAAGGTCTACGCCTGACGGCCGGGGAGGGTCTTCCCCCCCGACAAAAAACCGCCGGTTACACCCCAAGGTATAACCGGCGGTTATTTTTACCGACGCTCCGTGAATCGGCCCCCGACGCAAGCAGCGCGAATCAACGGTGCAAAAACTGCTTCCGGACAATAGCCGCCACCTCGCGGAAGGCTTCGAGCCGGAACAGGGCCGACAGCAGGAGATAACAGACCGCACCGGCCGTCACTTCGGCCATCAGCCGCAGCAGGGCATGCTCCGGAATCGCGCGGGCCGTCAGCCGCACCGCGCCGTACATCGCGGCGGCCGCCAGCAGCGGAGGCAGCAGCGTCCGCACGAAACGCCCCGGCGACAGCGACGTAAACTTGGTCGTGGCGAGGAAATTGACGGACATTTCGCAGAATGCGATCACCACGAGTCCCCATACCACGGTCTGTACGCTGATCGGAATCGTCACGGCGAACACCAGCGTCATAATCACCTTCTTGACGATCTCCAGCTTCACGATCAATGCACCGCCGCTCTTGACTTTCAATACGTTGTAGGCGATTATCGACATCGGATAGAAAAGTCCCACCAGACATACCGTCTCGAAATAGGGCACCGTAGGCATCCACTCCTCGCCCAGCAGGACAGCGAACATGTCGTGCGCCACGGCCGACATGCCCAGCATGACCGGGAAAAGAACGTAGGAGACCACCATCACGACCTGCCGATAGCTCTCGGCGAACTTCGGAGCGTCGTCCTTGATCTTGGCCAGCGCAGGGAAAGTGACGCTCTGCACGGCCTGCATCGCCGAAATCGTCGGCTGATCCTTGAGCTTGATCGCCTGATCGAACGAGCCGAGCGTATCGGCCGGATAGAGCCGTCCGAGGAAAAACTGCGGAATCTTATTGTAGAACGTCGAAATCAGGTCCGTGGCGATCAGGCTGAAACTGAAGGGAGCCATTTCGCGCAGCGGTCCGCGGCTGCACGCCCCGCAGGGCCGCCAGTCGCTCAGCCACCACAGCAGCAGAGTCCGCACCGCCGCCTGCAGCACGCGCTGGGCCACGATACACCAGATCCCGAACCCGGCGAGCGCGAGACCGATCGCCGCCAGTCCGCCCGCGAGCGACGAGGCGAAAGTCACCTTCGACAACAGCGCGAAACGGAACTGCCTGACGCAGATCGTATTCTGAATGGCGCACAGCGCCCCGATGGGCAGCTGCAGGAAAAACACGGGTGCGATCTGCGCGATCTGGGGCATGTCGTAGAACCGCGACGCCGGAAACGCCAGCGCCGTGAAAAGCGCGTACATCACCAGCGAAACCCCGATATTGAAGGCGAAAACCGATTTGTAATCGTCCGCCGAAGGGGCCGCCTTGCGGATCAGCGCCTGCGAAAAACCGCTGTCCACGAGCACCAGCGCCACGGCCACCACGGCCGTCGGAATCGCCATGACGCCGAGGATGTCGCGGGTCAGCAGGCGCAGGATAATAAGGCTCACGGCCATCTGGAGGAGCATCGTACCGATCTTCTCGGCCATGCTCCACGCCACGCCGCGGGCGACCTTATCCTTCAGCTCCCCTTTCAACGGCTAACACTTTTGCGCCGCAACGATCTCCTCGTTGCGCCGGCGGATGTTGTCCACATTGGCGATCTCGACATACGACGCACCTCCGTCGGGTCCGAAGCTGCCGCCCACGATGGCCAGCAGATCCTCGCCCTTGAGTTTGCGGTACTGATCGAGGAATTCGAGCGCATCGACCAAGAAATGATACTTGTCGTGCAGCTCCTGATTGCGCAGAATCGGCACCACGCCGTACGACAGCGCCAGAATGCGCTGCGCGTGGAGCTGGTAGCAGACGGCCATCACGGTCTTCCGGCCGCGGAACGCAGCGAGATAACGGCCCGTACGGCCGGTCTTGGTGTCGAGGACCACGTATTTGATCGGCAGGTTTGTCGAAGCGCGCACCGCCGAGCGGGCCAGCTGGGCCGTGATCTCGTGGTTCACCGAGACCATGTCCATGTCGATCATCGGCTTGAAATGCGTTTCGTCGCGCTCGATCTCGCGGGCCACGCGGGCCATCGTCTCGACCGACTCCACGGGATAGTCGCCCATGGCGGTCTCGTCGCTCAGCATCACGGCGTCCACGCGCTCGTAAATGGCGCTCGCCACGTCGCTCACCTCGGCGCGCGTCGGACGCGGACTCTTGACCATCGAATAGAGCATCTGCGTGGCGATAATCACCGGGCGCTTCGCGCAAATGCACTTCTCGACGATGCGCCGCTGGGTGTTGGGAATCGCTTCGGCCGGAAGCTCCACGCCCAAGTCGCCGCGCGCCACCATAATGCCGTACGACGCCTCGATGATCTCGTCGATGTTGTCGAGTCCCTCCTGATTTTCGATCTTCGAAATGATCTTGATTTTGCTGCCGTGGGCATCGAGAATCTCCTGCACGGCCTTTATGTCCTTGGCGCTGCGCACGAACGAGTGTGCGATGAAATCGACGTCGTTCTTCACGGCCCACTCGATAAAGCGGCGGTCCTTCTCCGTCACCGAAGGCAGGTCGATCGACACCGCAGGCACGTTGACGCTCTTGCGCGAACGCATCGCGCCGCCCACGACGAACTCACAGATCAGCTCCTCGTCGGTCTTCTCCACCACACGAATTTCCAGCTCGCCGTCGGCGATCAGCATGCGCGCCCCGACCGGAATGTCGCGCACGATGGTCGGCACGTTCATATAAACCACCTTGCGGGTGGTCATGTCGCTGCCGTCCGAACCCCGTACGGCGACCCGGTCGCCCACCCGGAAATTGATGCTGTTGCCGTATTCGTCGGCGATCGTCGTCACGCGGATTTCAGGCCCTTTGGTATCTATCATGATCGGAATGGCCGGATTCACCCGGTGTACGGTCTCGACGATATGCGTGGCTCCGTCCTCCGTCACGTGTGCCGAATTGACGCGCACGACGTCCATACCGGCATCGTAAAGGTTCTTCACGAACTCCTCGGTGCAGCGGAAGTCCGACATCGTCGCAACGATCTTGGTTTTTTTCATTCTGTACATAAACGTATGATGCTTATAATTTGAACATTATTGTGTGATCGACATATTTACGCGGCAGCCTTAAGCCGCCTCTACAATTCCAGCCCCCCCTTCTCCGAGGGAACCCGCTGCCGCCTGCGCGGCAGAAACGCCGGCCGTTCCCGCTCTGACAGGAAACACTCCCGAATCCACGAAAGCGGCAGCCCGCACCTGCTCCTATGCAAACGGCATGCTGCCGAAAGCGGCTTTCTACTTTTCGTTGCCAAGCAGCAGCGCTTCGACTCCCAACCGGTAGGAATCCAGCCCGAATCCCATGATCGAGCCTTTGGCCACGGGGGCCAGCAGCGAGACGTGGCGGAACTCCTCGCGCGCGAGGATCGACGAGATATGCACCTCGACGACGGGAACCGACACCGCCGACACCGCGTCGCGCAGCGCCACCGAGGTATGGGTATATCCCCCGGCGTTGCGCACCACACCGTCGTAAACGCCGCCGGCCTGCTGTACGGCGTCGATCAACTCGCCTTCGATATTGGACTGGAAGTAGCCGAATCCGACGGCGGGATAGAGCGACCGGAGCCGTTCGAAGAAGGTTTCGAAGGTCTGCGTACCGTAAACTCCGGTGTCGCGCCGCCCCTGCAGATTGAGGTTCGGGCCGTTGAGAATCAATATTTTCATAGTTCCGGCTGTTAGCCGCGCACGGACTCTGCCCGCCGCGATTCGCAGACAAAGATAGTGATTTTAAAGAATTTTTTAATATCTTTGTTTAATATCACCCAATATAAAGCGACCGTAACGGCGCAATATACGTCAAACCGCCCGGAAAACCATGACCGAATTCGGATTCATCGACCGCATAAAAGACCTTTTCGCAACGCTCCCCGACAACGGGTTCGAAGGTATCGGCGACGACTGCGCCGTGCTGCCCGTCGGCGGCGGCGAATCGCTCGTCTTCACTACGGACATGCTCGCCGAAGGGGTGCATTTCCTGCGCGCCGCCACCTCCGCACGGGAGCTGGGGCGCAAATCCCTCGCCGTAAACCTGAGCGACGTGGCCTCGATGGGCGCCCGTCCCATCGCCACCCTGCTGTCACTCTCGCTGCCCGACGATGCGACCGGAGCGTGGGCCGAAGAGTTCATGCAGGGTTACCGGGAGCTGTCCCAAGAATTCGGCGTAACGCTCGCCGGGGGCGACACCACCCGTTCGGCGGCAGGCATCACGCTCCACGTCACCGCCATCGGCCGCGCCGCCGACACGCATATCAAACGCCGCAGCGGAGCGCGTCCCGGCGACGTGATTTTCACGGCGGGAGCTCTCGGAGCCTCCGGGGCGGGCCTGCGCGACATTCTCGCGGGCCGTTACGACACCCCCGCCGCTGCCATACACCGCAATCCCCGGCCGCAGGTCGCCGAAGGCCTCTGGCTCGGCCGGCGGCATGAAGTACATGCCATGATGGATATTTCGGACGGGCTGGCGTCGGACATCCGCCACATCATGGGGCGGTCCAATGCGTGAA
>OBZW01000929.1_pt1 | contig 11765 bp, 11 predicted proteins | sample 1477021 | NCBI WGS metagenome assembly OBZW01 (sample SAMEA2580262, study PRJEB22360) | human gut metagenome | biome: human gut; feature: human-associated habitat; material: faeces | place: Denmark | collected 2008/2010
GAATCGACTTACCTATCTCCTGAAACAAAAGACTTACCTATCTCCTGACTGGTCACCTGGCGGGCGTCCCCCCCCACCCCGCCCGCCAAGTGTGCAATATTCACTAAGTAATTTTAAATATTGTGGCTATACTGAAAATAAGTATAGAAAGGAGCGGAAAGTGCCATGTTATTAGATCAGAAGAAGTTTTATCAGGACATTGCCAGCTATTATGAACTTGACAACTACGAAGATTTACAGGTATATTTAGATCATAAGGAACAGGAAGTGAAACAGTCAGCTATGCCGGATCCGGGATGTGTTATGTGCGGCGGCGGTGATGTGGATGAAGACGGGATTGCGGCGGTTACAAGGAATTGGATCCAGGAGCGGAATCATGCAATTGCAGTCATCATTTATGAGAAGGCAAGGCTTTTAGAAAAGCTTGAAAAGTGGGAAGAATGCCTGGCTAAATATAAAGAAGCCGTACAGATGATGGAGCGGTGCAAGATGACGAATTTAAGTATTTATGAACCAGCGGTTGACAGCATCAGGTCAATTGAGGAAGAGAAGGAGTAGGTGCATATGAAAGATGTAGTTCTTGGTCAGTATAAGGGAATAGAGTTTCCTGCGCAGCTGAAGGGAAGAGAAAAAGAAGATTACCTCATGAAAATATTGGTTGAAAGCTCGAAGGCAAAGGTATCTGAAAGCAGTGTGAATGAAAGAGCGAAAAGAATGACCGAGGAGTATGCGCTTCGTTTAACCCAGCAGGGCCTGTCTATCGAACAGTATTATGAGGCTTCCAAAACAGATGAGAAAGCCTTGGTAAAGAAGATGCAGGGGATAGCTAAGAGCCAGCTGAAAGGGAAAATGATCCTGGAGGCGATCGCGGAAAAAGAGAATATTACCGTGACACAACAGGATGTAGACACCGAGATCAAGAAGTTAACCATGAGATATCCTTTGGATGAGAAGAAGATTAGGGAAATCATGCAGGGAGCAGAGGAACGGCGTTTGAAAAAGGACATTTTAACAAGAAAAGCAATGGACTTTGTATCAGAACATGCTGTGGAGGCTGCGACTGTTTGAAAAAAGTAAAGTGAGGTGATAGATATGCGTCCCTATTATGATAATACCGCCAGAGAAGTCCTTGCAATTGCGGCAGAAGCAGCAAAGAACATGGGGCAGGTCACTGTAGGAACAGAACACATTCTGTTGGGGCTGACCAAGGTGAAAAGCGGTATTACACAGACAGTATTAAAGCGGAACGGATTAGATGAACAACTGGTAACAGCGATGATTGAAGAGTGGGTACCGTCAACCGGGCTTACGATTCTGCAGACGGCCTGGAGTTATTCTCCGGAATGCACCAAGATCCTGGATAAAAGCCATAAGCAGGCCGCGTGGTTCCAGGCAGAGCTGACCGGGGCAGAGCATATTTTACTGGCAATATTACAGGATGAGACTATTTCCGTTACGCGGTTTTTTAAAGCCGCACAGGTGAATACTTCAGCCATATATGTAGATATGATCGCAGAGATGAAGCGGAAGAAAATCGGCCTGGCAAAATTGGATGAGTCCAAGACAAACTCCATCCACAAGCGTACGGAGCTTCTGGATCAGTTTGGACGTGATCTGACAGAGATGGCGAGGGAAGGAAAGTTAAGCCCATTGATTGGCAGGGAGAACGAGAGCCGCAGGCTTCTTCAGTCGCTCTGCCGCTGGGGAAAGAACAACCCCTGTCTGATTGGGGCACCTGGAGTTGGGAAGACAGCAATTGTAGAGGGCTTTGCTCTTGCTATCTCTGAGGGAAGAGTTCCGGGGATTATGAAGCATAAAAGAGTTGTTGCAGTTGACCTGGCAAGCGTTGTTGCAGGAAGCAAATACAGGGGAGACTTTGAGGAACGCTTAAAGCATATTATTCAGGAAATTACCGAATCAGGAAATGTAATCTTGTTCATAGATGAGATTCATACGATTGTAGGAGCCGGGGGAACAGAGGGCGGAATTGACGCTGCGAATATTCTGAAGCCGTGTCTGGCACGGGGAGAGATACAGGTCATTGGTGCGACGACCACAGAGGAATACCGCAGGTATATTGAAAAGGATGCTGCGCTTGAACGGCGCTTCCAGCCGATTCAGGTGGAAGAGCCGTCCGAGGTGGAAAGCCTGGCAATTCTGAATGGCGTAATCGACAGGTATGAGAAGCACCATTCGGTGAAGTTCCTGCCTGAGGCATTAGAAGCCGCTGTAGAATTATCCAAACGCTATATCAATGACCGTTATCTTCCGGATAAGGCGCTGGATTTAATCGATGAAACTGCCGCAGCTGTATGTCTGGACAGATCCGACGGTACGGAACTGGAAGCGGGGGAAGATAGTCCGGCAGAAGAGGCAGTGACTGAGATTGGTGCCAATGAGATTGCTCGTACAGTTTCACAATGGACCGGAATCCCGATTATGCAGGTAAATGCCGATGAAGGCACCCGCCTGCTGAAGCTGGAAGAGATGATCGGAGAGAGGATCGTTGGACAGCAGCAGGCCGTTAAGGCTATTGCTAAAGCAATGCGCAGAGGACGCGCTGGTATACAGAACCCGAACAGGCCGATAGGTTCTTTCCTGTTCCTAGGACCGACAGGAGTTGGCAAGACAGAACTGAGTAAGGTACTGGCAGAGTTTATGTTTGATAAGCCGGATGCATTTATCCGCCTTGATATGTCCGAGTATATGGAACCGCATTCCGTAGCCAAGATGATTGGTTCCCCTCCGGGATATGTAGGATTTGAAGACGGCGGCCAGCTGAGCGAGAAGGTACGTAGAAATCCTTACTCTGTCGTCTTATTTGATGAGATTGAGAAGGCCCATCCGGACGTATTTAATATGCTGCTTCAGGTTTTGGAAGATGGTCATATGACGGATGCGAAGGGCAGAAGGGTAAGTTTTAAGAATACGGTTTTAATTATGACCTCTAATGCCGGCGTCCAGAACCACGATATACACCGCAAACTTGGCTTTAAGACTGGAAATGAGAGTGACCAGGGAAGCAATGAAGAGATTAAGAACGAGATTCTGTCCGAGATCAAGCATGTATTCCGTCCGGAATTCCTGAACCGTATAGATGATATCATCGTCTTCAGAAAGCTGAACGATGAGGATATGAACGCAATTGTCAGTCTGCTGATCCAGGATCTGACGGCTCGGTGTGATGGCATGGGGATTACAGTTCATGTTGGCGAGGATGTGAAACAGTACCTGGTAGAGAAGTATGTAAATCTGCAGTACGGTGCAAGACCTCTGAAGAGAGCTGTCCAGTCAGAAGTAGAAGATGTAGTGGCAGAAAGAATGCTTTCAGGCGATATCCTTCCGGGAGATGATGTATACATCTGTATGGAGGAAGGAAAAGTAAATTTGAATGTGAATCCTAACATTGAGAGTGAAAAAGCCGGTAAAACGGTAAGAAACCAGAAAGCGGAAGAAATACCTGCAGTATTAGCTGCTGATTCCAGTGAAAAGGCAGAAATGGCAGAAGAAAAATAGGTATATTAAAAAAGTGAGAACGTAAGCATACCAAAGGGAATGAGGTCCCGGTTTCTGCGCTCAGGTTAAAAGGGGAAGGAATCCCACATGTATTGTGGCATTCCTTTCCTTTTTCTTCATGATACAGGACTTGTAAACTTTGCTGGTGTCCCAGGTAGATTTCCTTCCTTTTATAGGTTAAAGTGCTGAAATGACCGATATCGTAAAATGCCTTCGAAATTCACTGCTTTACCCTTGCAACGCGCTAAATCAGAGGGGTTGAGAGAAATGCAAAAAGAAAATTAGAATTTTTCAAAGGTGTGCAATGTGCACTAACGATTAACCCTAAAAGAGAGTTAAGATGGCTATAACAACGAATTCAAGATTGAAAAGGAGGAAAAAACATGAATTCAAACGAAAGTAAAGTACAGGAAATCTTAAAACAGCGGGGTATTGATACGGCGGCAGTTGATGATGCTACAGAAGCCGATATTCCGGAACCATGTGAACGTTTTAAACAATTAATGGAAGTTTATTACACATTAAAGGTATCAGCAGATATGGAAACTCCATACTGGTACAACAGAATCTGGTGGGAGAACGATGGTGACCTTATTGAGGTTAGAAGAGCTAAAGCGGTTGCAGGCGGATATGCTCATACAACACCGACTATCCTTCCTTGGGAAAAACTCGTAATGAACAAATGTAAAAACGTTCGTGGTGCATTCCCGTTCCCATGGGTTACAGCAAGTTTCTTCAATGCTCAGGCTGAAGCTCTTATGAACGAAGTTGATGCTCCAGCAGAGAGTTCAGCAGATGCTGTTTCTCAGGTTGGCGCCGGCGGCGGTAACGTAACAGAAAGTTACGGCGAGATCGTTTCTCTTGCTAAGAAGTTTGGTATGAGAAAAGAAGATATTCCTGTACTTGTAAAAGTATCAAAATACTGGGATGGAATTTCAGTAGAAGATATCAGTACAAAATACGGAAAGATGCTTCCTGGATATGATCAGTTCGAGAAAGTTATGGATTCAGTAGTTGTTATGTTCGATTCCTTCGCAATTCCTCAGGGACGTGAAGTTATGAACTACTACCTGCCATTACAGTATGGTTTCGATGGAATCATGGAACTGTGTGATGAGAAGATCGCAGAGTTCATGGGTGAAGCAGGCGATGACGGTGTTCTTGGCATGAGCCGTGGATACTATTACGCAGCAATGAAAGAAGTATGTAAAGGTTTAAGCAAATGGTGCCAGAACTATGCTGACAAAGCAAAAGATCTTGCAGCACGTGAGCCGGATCCGGAATTCAAGAAGAATTACGAAGAAATCGCAGAGGTTATGGGAAATATCGCTCATAAGGCTCCAGCTACATTCCGTGAAGCTCTTCAGATGACACTTTGCTTACACTATGGCGTTGTAAACGAAGATCCTCAGTCAGGACAGTCTATCGGACGTCTCGGACAGGTTCTGCAGCCATTCTATGAGAAAGACATCCAGGATGGAGTTGCAACAGATGAAGATATCATCGAACTTCTTGAATTATACAGAATTAAGATTACATGTATCGAATGTTTCGCATCAGCTGGTGTATCCGGTGGTGTTCTTTCCGGAAATACATTCAACAACCTGTCAATGGGCGGCCTGGGATACGATGGTCTTACAGCAGTTACTCCGTTAGAGTACCTGATCGTTGAAGCTGGTATGAGAGCACAGACTCCACAGCCTACACTGAGTGTACTGTATGATGAGAAAACTCCTGAAGACTTCCTGATGAAGTGTGCTCGCTGTACAAAACTTGGTATGGGATATCCGGCATGGATGAACAACCAGACAGGTATGAACTTCATGATGAGACAGTATGGACCAGAGGGAATGGGCGTTGTTGAAGCAAGGGCATGGTGCCTTGGCGGATGTCTTGAGTCATCTCCTGGAACATTCTCACCATTGAACTACAATGGTAAAGTTACGATGGTTCCTGGCGGAGCTTCTCCGACATGTGGAACAGGTATCCACTTTACAGCACTTCCTAAGATTCTCGAGCTCGTGCTGACAAACGGTGTTGATGCAAGAACAGGCAAAGAGGTATTCCCGCCTCACAACGAAAAGATTGATTCCTACGAGAAGATGGTAGATCTGTGGTATAAATATCTGGATCTCAGCAATCAGATCGTTAACAAGATTAACAACCTGCAGATGGATATCTGGAGAAAATACAATATGCCGGCAGTAGCTTCTCTGCTTAAGGGCGGCTTCTTCACAAACGGACAGCATATTGGAAACTGTGGAGCAAAATACAACGCAACAATTAACTTTGAGTCTTGCGGAACTATTACATTTATCAATGCGCTTGCTTCTATTAAGAAGAATGTATTTGATGACAAAGCATTCACACTGGAAGAAATGACAGACGCAATGATTAACAACTTCGGCTTCAAGACAGCTTATGAGACAGGCGTATTCTCACCTGACTTCAGAGAGAGCACAGATCAGGCTGAGAAATATGAAAAGATTTTCGCAGCATGTGTAAATGCACCGAAGTACGGCAATGCAGAAAGATATGTAGATGACCTCTTAGTAGATTACGAAATGCGTATGAAAGAATACATACCTACAATCAGATCTTACTACGGCAAACCGTTGTATATGTGCCAAATTTCTGTATCCACACATGGTCCTCAGGGATTCATTACACTGGCAACAGCAGACGGAAGACTTGCAGGAACAACTTATTCAGACGCATCTGCATCTGCAGCACCAGGAACAGATAAGAATGGTATGTACGCAGTATTTGAATCAGCTACAGTATATGATCATTCTATGTGCCAGAACTCACAGATGAACTTAAAGATTCATCCGACGGCTGTTAAGGGACTGACCGGAACAAGAAAGCTTCTGGATGTTATCCGTGCTTACATGCGTAAGGGTGGATTCCACGTACAGTTCAACATCGTAGGTTCCGATACTCTGAGAGCTGCTCAGAAGAAACCAGAATCTTACCGTGACCTGATGGTTCGTGTTGCTGGATTTACACAGTACTGGTGTGAAATCGGTAAGGCAATTCAGGATGAGGTTATCTTTAGAACAGAATACGACGAAGCGTAAAAAAAAGAGAGAGATGGAGGTAGAATCATGAAACATAACAACTGTGTAAATTATATAAATCTTGACTGCGAAAAAGGTATGTGTGCACTTTCAAAAGTGATCGTTCCGATCGATGGCGAGGGAAGCGATGCCTGCCCGAAGTATGAAGCAGCTCCGGCTTGCGGAAACTGCCAGAATTTCGAAAATCCGGATAAATACGGAATCGGAACCTGCAAAGGATTCTGCAAAGAGAACTGGGCTTATTCAACATGCGGAGCATTTAGCTGCGAAAACTACAAAAAATAAAAAATAATTAATTAAGGAAGTCATATATGGAAAAGAATGGATTAATTTTCGATATTCAAAGCTATTCCGTGCATGATGGACCGGGCTGCAGGACGAATGTATTTTTCATAGGCTGTCCGCTTGAGTGCAGATGGTGTGCCAATCCGGAAAGCTGGAAAAGAAAAAAACATATAATGTTTGCAGAGAAAGTATGTAAGTATGATAAGGGTTGCAGGGCATGTAGAAATACATGCCCCAAGGACTCTATCAAATTCGATGAGAATGGGAAACCTAGCATAACATGGTCCATTTGTGAAGACTGCGAGAGCTTTGAGTGTATAAGCATTTGTCCGAACAATGCCTTGAAACAGTGTGTGAAAGAGTACACAGTAGACGGCCTGATGAAAATATTAAAACGGGATTTCAGTAACTGGGGTTCCGAAGGCGGGGTTACGTTTACAGGCGGCGATCCGCTTATGCATCACGATTTTCTGTATGATGTGCTGATGGAATGTAAGAAGTCACACATACATACGGCAATTGAGACGAGCGGTTTTGCAACGGAAGAAAACTTTTTAAAGATTTTAACAAATATTAACTTCGCTTTTATTGATGTGAAGAATATGGATACGGAGGCTCATAAGTGGGGGACGGGCGTCGGAAATGAATTGATTCTTTCGAACATAGAGGCTTTGGTAAAATCTCCATGGAATGGACGTCTGGTACTTCGTCAGCCGACGATCCATGGTTATAATGATAGTGATGAAAATGCAATGAAATTGATCGAGTTTATGAAGAGGCTGGATCTTTTTGAAATCAACCTTCTGAAATTCCATCGTATGGGAACCTCGAAATGGGAACAGCTGGGAAAACAGTATGAATACGTAGACCACGGGGATATGACAGATGAGAGAATGAAAGAACTGCAGACTTTATATCTGGATAATGGAATTGCATGTTATATTGGTGACGATACACCTTTCTAAAGGACACGAATTCACATAAGGGAAATGGAGGGGCAGGAATGTCTAATTCTAAACCAGGAAATATCGTAAAACAAATTATATGTTATATAGGTGGATTACTTATTATTACGATTGGTATCAATATATCCAAGATGTCCAATCTGGGTATCTCTCCGGTAAGTTCTATTCCAAGAGCAACAGAACAGATTTGGGGATTTACTCTGGGTGTAACTACATTTATTATTTACATCTTTTTGGTAGTAGCACAGCTTGTTATTCTACGGAAGGATTTTAAACTTAGAAATGCTCTGGGAATCCTGCTGACATTTGTATTCAGCTGGATGATAGATTTAACCGGAACAGATCCGAAGGCCATAGGGCACCTTATGCTTAACTTCCCAAGGCCGTCTAATTATATTATGCAGTTTATTTATATGGTGGTCAGCGTAATTATTATTGGTATCGGAGTATTCCTTTATCTGCGTCCAAACTGGGTGCCGATGCCTGCAGAAGGCCTTGCAGGAGCTATTGCACAGGCTACAGGAAAGACATTTGGAGATTGTAAGACAATCGTTGATACAAGTATGATCGCTATCGCATTGATTCTTCAGTTAATTTTCCTTGGAGGACTGCAGTCTTTCGTTGGAGAAGGCGTTGTAGTAAGAGAGGGTACAATTATTGCAGCGATCTGCGTAGGCCAGGTTGTAAAATTCCTGTCCAAACGTTTTGCTAAGTCTATCGAAGGATGGCTTCATGCAGGTGAAGAAAAGGCAGAAGCAAAGGCTTAAAACATATATTTACGGTATGAAATTATATTTAGGAGGAAATGGGAATGAAAGCATTATTTACGCCAAGTCTTTTGACTGGCGATGAGATGATTGATGCTCATCATAAAGAATTGTTCAAACGTGCCAACGATTTATTTGAAAGCATTGAAAATGGAGATAGTACGGAGAAAGTGCAGGAGACTTTGGGATTCCTGGCAGATTATACAACCTACCATTTCAGTGAAGAAGAAAAACTGATGGACGAAGTACAGTATCCAAAAACCGATGCTCACAAAGAGATGCATGCAGCACTTGTAGAAGATGTAAAGAATCTTGCAGTTAAGCTTGCAGCAGAAGGCCCGACAAAGGAATTTGAAGAGCAGGTTAATAAGAAAGTCATTGAATGGTTATATACTCATATTAAAGTAAATGATCAGGAACTGGCAGAGTATAAGAACGTTAGAAGTCAGATGGACAATTTGGGGTAATATCTGACAAACTCGTTAATGGAGAGTAAAAGCGGTGAGATTGGGAGGAATCCGGATTTCATCGCTTTTTTAGAAAGAAGGGGAAATATGGAGATAAAAAAGATACTTGAAAAATCAGACGAGCTTTTTGCAAAAGGAAAATCTAAAGAGGCCTGTGATTATCTGGAAAACTCCCTGAAGACGGCCCGTTCGGAGAGCGATTGGGCATCACAGCTTACCATACTAAACGAGCTGATGGGATATTACAGAAGTATCAGCCATTTGGATCAGGCATGGGAATATGCTTATGAGGCATTAGAGATTGTTATGCAGCATAAACTAGATGAGACACTGGCAGGAATGACGACTTATCTGAATATAGCAAATATCTACCGTGCGTCCGGGCAGGTAGACAAGGCCATGGAACTTTATCTTCAGGTAGAAAAAGTATATAAGCGGGAAAATTTAGAAGTTGACTATCGTCTTGGCGGTCTTTATAATAATATGTCAGTAGCATCATTGGAGGCAGGCAGACTTCAGGACGCTGTGAAGTATGGTGAACAAGCCGTAAAAGTACTGGAACAGGTACCGAATTCAGCAGACGAACGGGCAACAGTATATGGGAATTTGGCAGGTGCATTTCTCAGGGTGGAACAGCCGGATTTTGAGCGTGTGCAGTCCTATCTGGATCAGGCTGTAGAGCTTTTTGAAAAGGAATGCGATAATAGTCCGCACTACTGCGGCGTGCTTGCCATGAAGGCATATACGGCGTATTTAAGCAAAGATCTGGAAGGCTCTCTTGCAATGTATGAAAAAGCTATGAAAGAGACAAAGAAGCATTATGGGGAAAATTCCGATTATAAACGTCTTGTAGAAAACTACAATGCGATCAGGAGGAAATTGGAAAATGGTACAAAGTAATGGTCTGCAGCTTGAGAAGAAGGGGCTGGAGCTCTCCCAGGAATATTATGAAACGATCGGAAGGCCTGTATTAGAGGAATTATTTCCTGCTTATATGGATAAGATCGCCGTGGGCCTGGTGGGCGAAGGTTCCGAGTGCTTTGGATATGACGATATGATTTCCATGGATCATGATTACGGACCTAGCTTCTGTATTTGGCTGACCAAGAAGGATTATGAAGTAATTGGAGAGGAGATGAGCGAAATATACGACGCGCTTCCCAAGGAGTACGGCGGGATCTCCGCCAAGACTCACCGGACCGAGGCGGAAGGGCGCAGAGGCGTTTTAGAGATTGATAAATTCTACCGGAAATTCCTTGGGGCAAGAGGAGTTCCAGAAAAACTGCCGGACTGGCTGATCATACCGGAACATTATCTGGCAGTGGCAACCAACGGTAAGGTGTTTGAGGATAATCTGGGAGAATTTACGGGTATACGCGAACAGCTGCTGGGATATTATCCGGAAGATATCCGTCTGAAGAAGATAGCGGCCCGCGCGATTACCATGGCGCACTCAGGCCAGTGCAATTACAGCAGGATGATGAGAAGGCACGACACCGTAGCGGCAGTTCTTGCCTTGTCTGAATTTATTCGTGCAGCCATATCCATGGTGTATCTGTTGAACAAAAAATATACCCCTTACTATAAATGGATGTGGAAGGGGATGAAAGGAATGGATAAGCTGACTGAAGTCAGGACAATCCTGAAAAAGCTTGTGGATGTGGGGCCGAACAGAGGCAGCTGGTATACAAACGAATGGAATACCTACCAGATTGAGCTGAACAGGAACGACAAAGTGATCGTTATGATAGAAGACATCTGCGCTCTTGTTATCGAGGAAATGAAGAATCAGGGAATCAGCAACAGCTCATCCGATTACCTGGAAGAACATGCCTATGCAGCAAGGCATCGTATTAAGGACGATACGATACGTTCCCTTCCTGTAATGGCATCATAAGAGAGGATGATATTATGGTAAGCATAGACGATATTATCAAAGAGGAATGGCGTCAGTTTCAGCTTGTGAAAAATGAGGGAGGCCGTGCGGACTGCCAGGATAACTGGCAGGAGTTTTATATTATGCGGAAAAGCCAGTTTATGGCCTGGCCAAAAGAGATTACAGACAGCTATTATATGGATTTGATGAAGGCAAAAGCGAATGGGCGTAATCTGCTGTTTGAAAAATATGCGTTTATGATGAAGGACACTATGCCGGAGCGGTTTGAAGAGCTAAAAAGCGTGCTTCCAAAGATTTCGGAGAAAAAGCGGCGCCTGATCGATCGCATTGCGGATATACAGCTCCAATGGGCGGAAGATTTTAAGCGCAGATATCCTGCATATGCGGGACAGGGGCGGCCTACATACACTTCAGAAGAAAATGGGTATACAACTTCTATAGAAACTTATCTCAAAGGTGAATTATCTACCTATGGTGAGAATACTATTATATTATACGCAGCATTTCTGGAAGAATGTGTGCAGAAGGGACTGAATCTGACAAATGTTGTCAGGAAGAATATGGCAGTCCTGCAGGGATATGGTTCTATAGATGAAGTGGAAAAAGCATTAACTATTGAGAAAAAAATGTGAAAATTAATGAAAAATTAACAGTTAATTAGCAAAAAATATACAAATTGATAAAAAGTGTGAAAAGTTTACTACCTCTGTTTATGTGAAATAATGTAAAACTATAGGTAATTGCGAAACAAGTTCGCAATCTTGATTCAAAACAAGGTAGAAATCGTG
>OBZW01000938.1_pt1 | contig 11693 bp, 10 predicted proteins | sample 1477021 | NCBI WGS metagenome assembly OBZW01 (sample SAMEA2580262, study PRJEB22360) | human gut metagenome | biome: human gut; feature: human-associated habitat; material: faeces | place: Denmark | collected 2008/2010
CTCCGAGCCCCTCTTCAATTGTTCCCGTGTACTGCGGAACAAATCGATACCAAAACCTGAACAGGTTATCGCAGATTCGATAGACCACCTGACGTTTTGTTGCTTTGGCAACGGGCGTGACGCGTTCAACGATTCGCAGATCAATCAATGCGTCGAGTAATCGCGCGACTTGTGGCGTTGCGAGTCGGGTGACATCGGCGATTTCCTTGGGACGTACACAGCCGTTAGCGATGGCGGCTATGACGCCATTGTAGATAGCCGGGCTTCGGACTTCCTGCAACAGATAGTTCTGGGGCTCGGCGTACAGAAACGCATCTTGGCGCAACAGAGCGTGCTCAAGGTTCCATTGCGTGGAGCGCGTGCTATCAAGCTGCGATAAATAGAGCGGCATGCCGCCGACAACGGAATACAGCTCGATAATTCTCTCGATGGGTGCATCGGGAAGCATTTGCGCTACATCGAAAACGACAAAGGGGTCGATGCGCAACTGCATGGTGCGGCGCCCATAGAGAGGACTTTGGTGTCCTAGCACCTGGTGTTCCATAAAACTCATGGACGATCCGCAGAGCACCAAGAACAGGTTGCTCTTGTCTTTGTGTCGGTCGATAAGCGTTTGCAGACACGACGACACGCCCGGGTCGCTCTCGGCGAGGTAAGGATACTCGTCAATGACCAGAATGACTTGCTCCGCTTTGGCGCGTTCAAAGACGGACTCGAGTGCAACCTGGATGGAAGGGAATGCTGCTCCTGCGGCACTATCACCAAGCATCTCGCGGCTGAGCAGCGCAAGGTTTTCGCTTGCAACGGTTTGCTGCCCGGTAAAGAAGATCACACTGGGCTTATCCTGCGTAAAAGCGCGAAGCAGGCTTGTTTTGCCCACGCGGCGCCTTCCGTAGACTACGGCAAACTGGAAGGAACCCTTTTGATAAGCGGTTTCTAGGGACTCAAGCTCACTCTGGCGTCCGACAAACATGGCATGCCTCGCTCATATGCGTGTTACTAACATATATAGTACTAACACGTATGTGAGCAATTTTCCAGTCGGACGGAGAAGAAATGACAGCGCTTCTACTTAACGAGGCGCTTGAGTTTGGCATAGTCCTGAATCTGCTTTTTGCGCTTGGCGTTGAGGAGGTTGTTGAGGTCGAGCTTCTCAATGGTGCAGCGTTTGAGTAGCTCGGAGCTGTCAAAGCCGTTTGACTCAATGTCTTCATCCAGATCGTGCTTGAGCTTGGTCCATTTATTGAGCTGCGAGCGCACGTAGGCCGCGGGACGTTCTATCTCGTTGGCGATGTCGCGTACGCTGGCGCCCGTTCCAAACGACTCACGTATCTTCGCCGTCTCCTTGCGCGTGCGCTCGTTTTTGGCATCGGTCTTGCATCGATCGCTGCAGTAGTGCCGTTTGACGCCACGATGCCCGGCAAGTGAGTAGGCGCGTCCGCACTGCTCGCAATAGCCAATTTTGACGGTGCTCAGCTTGCGCGAAAAATCAAACCAGAGCCACGAGAGATAGCTGTCAAAGGAGAGGAACCCTGTGGACTCGTTGCCCTGGAACACATCCACGTGCGCGCCCGAGAGATGCGAGATCACGAGCGCCTGCACCAAAGCGGTGAGTGCATCGCGGTCATCGTTGTCAAGTTCTTCGCGGCGCTCCTGGATATCTGCTTGAGGGTCGATTACATAGAAGCTCTCCTCGCTATTGCTGACCTTGAGTCGCGCTGAAATCTCCGAGCTGGAGTCTTCGTCCATGTAGAACATCGCCTGCAAAACACTGAAGTCATTAGCGGTGAGCTCGTGTTCAAAAGAGAGCACGTTGAGTGCAACGAGGGATTCTTCCTCGTCGATCATAAACATAAAGGCGTAGAAATATCCCGCATCGGATTCGATTTTGCGCACGATGGGCAGGCTTTTGAATGAGTCGGTATAATCTCCGCCCGCCCTCAGGATAGTGGTGTAGATCTTGAAGGATGACCCGTTTGCCGCGCAGGTTACCACTGATTTCTCGATTCTTTCCAATGCGGAGACCTTTGCGATGGTGCAGCTCCCGTTGAGGTATTCCTGGATGCGCATGGCAATAAGTGCTGCCATCGCGGCATTGGCCCAATCGCGTACGGATTCTATTGCGTGCTTGCCAAAAAGCGGCCCGGTCTGTTCGGCGTAATCAAGTACGTTAAAGAGGCTTGCGCGGAAGGGCTGCTCTTTAACGGCGGTGGGTTCGATGCATGATGCCAGCCTGATCAGATCGGCATGGCGCTCGCTGTGTGCGGACCCTTCGTTGCTTTTGCTGCCGGCCAGCTCGGTGGGCATGTAGAGTTCAAAGACAAGCTGGGCCTCGCCAACGGGCCTATTGGGTTCGTTCTCTATGAGGTTGACTTTCTTAAACGGAATCGAACCTTCAACGGTGCGTGTTTGGGAGAACTCAAACATTGTTACCCCTGTCTCTAGCTGAAGGTTTAATAGCGTAGCACGTTTAGGAAAATTACCCGGTCAAAATCTCTATATCGGATAAACGGCCAATCGTATCTTGTGATCGTCAAGAAAAGGGGTAACGAGAAAGGACCCGATCATGCATTGCAAACAGTGTGGAGCAGAGATTAACGACGGCGCCAAGTTCTGCGGCGTGTGCGGAACGCCTACAGTCGCGGCTGCGGCCAGCACGGCGGGAGACGCGATTTACGTCGAGGCCCGGCCGATTGAGAGCCAGTCTGTCGAGGCTCAGTTTCAAGCGGCGGAGGATGCAGAGGCCGCTGCTTGCCTGCAAGATTCACTTCGCGAGTCCATCGGGTCCCTTACGCGAGCGTCAGTGATTTCGTTGCTCTATGTGCTCTTTTTCAATTACGTGCTGGGAGGGGGCTCACTGGGGCTCGACTATATGATTCTGCTGGGGCTGCTTCTGATTGGTCCCTGGAAGGTAATTATCTCGCTGTACCGCAGCGGTGTAAGGCTTCCCTTTGTCTATGGTGGCGGCATTATCGGTATCACGATTATGCTAATCGAACTTGTGGTTCTCGTGGGCCTTCCTGTCGTTGTTCTGATGCTTTTTTACTGGTTGGGCAGCGTGATTCACGGAGCGGTTCCGGTTGTTCCCGAATTAGCCCCGATGACGATGGTGGCACTTTGGCCTATCGTCTCGGTTGCCAACATCATCTTCAAGGCAATCAAGCTGCACATGGCTCGCGCCTAGCAAGTAGCCCGTCGCATGCCTTCCGCGTGGGGTCAGGCGAATTTGAAAGGTGAAAGAAAAGGTTTACAGTCGAGCAAATTGTCCTGGGCCTTTTCTGTTTGCAGGCTGTGGACTATCGTTTCGATATGCTGAAGTTCTAGGGGGGGATATATGTACTGCGCAAGCTGCGGGGCAAAGATCAAAGACGGGGCGCGATACTGTTCCGCATGCGGAAAACCGTTGGATGTGGATGATGCGCCGGCGAATGCTCAGCAGCCGCTTCTTTCAGGTACACCAAAGGCGCCTGCTGATAGAAAAGCGACGAGCGATCCTGCTGCATCTCGCGCAGAGAGCGCTTCTCCGGCGCCCTCTGAGCATATGTCCTTTGCGGCCTTTATGATGCAGCGTCGGCAGATCGGCCGTTTTGCCGTGCCTACGTTTGTCGCCATTTTTGCAGCAATCATCTTTACCGCTAGTGTCGCCTACGCACTGGTCAAAGCTTACGAGGCCTTTGTGCTGCCTCAGCTGCAGCAGCAGGAACAGCCGGCTGCAGTCGAGAATAAGTCGTCTCAAAAGAAGGTCGCGGCAGCTAACAAGAAAGCGCACAAGGCCTACGAGGGCGTGGTTGCGCGTTACGAGGACTTTGTGAGCTATTGCGAGCAGAAGGGAGCTGGTACTGCCAACTACGACGACTGGGCTCTGGGGCGCGGCGATGATTCTGGGCTGGGGCAGATATTCGTTTATGACAGCCAGAATGCTCCCGGCTTTTTAAACTACTACTATGCTTTCGATGATTTGAACGGCGACGGAATTGACGAGTTGTTTATTGGGTCTGTCGATGCGCAGAACGATATTTCGGCGATTGTAGGTGCCTACTGCTTTGTTGATGGAAAGGCCGTTTCGGTTATGCCTTCGTCAGAGATGGTAGAAGGCTCCAGCAATATGACGAATCAGTATGACGGTTTTATTGCTCAGGGTGAGAGCCAAGTCATTACTGTCTGTAAGGACGGCATCGTTAAATTTACTTGTAGTCAGGATTGTAACCAGGCAGACTTCTATATTTCGCTTACTGCAAAGGGTCCTGAGGTCGTAGACGCGGTGCAAATTCAAAATAAGGAATTCGATAGACAGAATGGCGCCTACTTGGTGAGGACCGTCGAGGATGGTGGCAAACCACAGGAGACGATGGTCCAGGGGCGTGAAGAAGCGTGCAAAATTCTTGACGAGATTGCCGGGGAGCATCCGGAGGCCGACATTGAAAAGCCGTCTGCAAGCAGCGATATGTGGAAGGCATTCGGAGAGCTCTTTGAAGGACGGCTCTGGCGCTGCAGACGATCGAACTGGCGCATCTCAAGCACCATCTGAAGCGGCATCCGATAGCGGCGACGATGGGGAGGCCGCTGCGGTCGACGATGGCGTGATCGCCGACATGGATGCGTTCATTGCAAACGCCAAGCGCGAGTTGATTGTGACAGATGACGCCTCTATTACGTACAAGGTCGCTGATAGGCCAAGCTATTGGGAGGGGGCGGCAACGTACGTTTGGTACGTCGAGTTTTATAAAGACGGAAAGGTCGTAGCGTCTGCGGAATGCGGCTCTGAAGGGTATCCGTGCCGGTCGATTATGGCCTATCACGAGAGCTAGTAACTTTAGCCGAGACATGTTGGCATTACGGCGTGCGCGGCTCCTATACCTTTCCCCTTGTTCCATCCGACGAGTTTAGTTACAGCTAAAACGGCCGTTACGAAGAGCTGACCGAGAGGCCGAAGACACTCGCCCGCTAAGCGGGTGTGCCCCAAAAGGGTATCTGGGGTTCGAACCCTCCCGGTTCTTCGTCAGTTGACCAAAGGTGCGACATTATTACCGCTCGCCGGCGGGTGACTAAATGCGATGACTTGAGGGCTATAATTAACCGAGCTAAGTTGGGGGATAGATTGAGACGCACGGGCTTTCGATGCGCCTGTCGGCTCGGCATTTCGCAATTCATTAGACACGCGGAGCGCGTGGTTTGGGATTAACGAAAGGAATCAGCATGTCTCTGTTCCATAGCGATAACGAAAAGGAAGAAAAGCACAGCGGAATACTCGGTGCCTTTTCTGTCGACAATATCAAATGGGAGCCTGGCAACAACGAAGATGCCTCGCTTGTCTCATTCCGCTATCCCTACGAGGATTTCCCCAACGGGTCCTATCTTCAGGTTGCGCAATCGCAGATTGCCGTTTTTACCAACAATATGGGGGCGGGCAGTTCTACTGACGCTACGGGTGCCGGCGATTCTCAGGTAAGCGTGTTTGTCGGTCCGTGCAAGATCAAGCTCGACACGGGAGACAGCCGATTCGCCCCGTTCCGCAATGCCGCTCATTCGCTTACCGGCGGTAGCTCGGCGTTTCATTCCGTTGTGTACTTTATCAATACCAACTACATGAACGAGCTACGCTGGGGCACGACCGAGCCCATCATCGTTCAAGACCCTGAGGAAGACGTCAACGTTCACGTTCGCGCCTTCGGTTTGTTTGGCGTGCATATCGAACAGAACGATTTGAGTCTGGTTCCCATTCAGGCGAGGAAGTTCCTTGTTAAGGTCGTGGGCACGCGAGATCGCTATACACGAGAAGAACTTACCTCCTTTATGCGGGCAAAAATCCTTGAGTATGTTCCCGACTTGCTTGCTAAGGCGATTGTTGACCAGGAGGTTTCCGTTCTTAAAATTGCGACGCATCTGAGCGACTTCTCGTCTCAGATGCAGGTCAAGCTCGTTAACTATTTCGATGAGTTTGGTCTCACACTCGATAACTTCTCGTTCAACAGCATCAAGCCCTTCGAAGAGGATCTTGCCGCCATCAACGAGATGAAGATCCAGCGTAAGCGGAGCATTCTCGAGGCACAGGGTAACGCTGCCCAGATGGACATCGAGTCCGAGGCACTTGCCAGGAAGCGTGCGCGCGAAGGCTACAACTATCAGCAGGAGCGCGGCATGGACGTAATGGAGGGTGCTGCGGGCAATGAGGGGAGTGCCGCATCGGGCCTCATGGGAGCCGGCATGGGACTCGGCATGGGCGTTGGCATGGGCGGTGCATTTGGAGCTGGCTTCTCCAACTTGGCCAACCAGACCATGGGCGCTGTTGCTCCCATGGTTGGAACGGCTTCCGCGTCCGCAGGTATGCAAAACGGTCTCGTGTGTCCCGGTTGCGGAAACGTTAATCCGATGGGTGCTAAGTTCTGCCTGGAATGCGGACAAAAGCTCGAGCAGGGTGTTGCGTGTTTGGCGTGTGGGCATCTTAACCCGGTCGGTGCCAAGTTCTGCCTTGAGTGCGGGAACCGGTTGACCTCGCCAAGGTGCCCGAGCTGCGGAGCCGAGTTGCCGGAAGGGACCAAATTCTGCCCCGATTGTGGAACTAAGATCCAATAAGGAGAAACAAAGATGAACGGTTCTGTTAAACGTGTCATTTTGGGCGAGGCAATCGTCTTGGTGGCGTGGCTTGTAATCATGTTTGTCTGCAAAAACGCGCTGATGAACCCTATCGTCTTTGCTATGTCGCTTGGTTTTGGGGTTTTGGCTTTTGCGGTGGCTTCGATTTCGGCTACCATGTCCGATAAGCAGTCCACGGTCAAAAGCACGACCGAAATCCATTATTTGCCGATTGCATCCAGCTGTGCCTATTTTGTTGTTGCCCTTCTTGCCAATACGTACTTTGCGTTTGTGGCGTATGGGTGGGGCGGCAGCACGATCCCGGTTGTCGCAAACGTTGTTCTTCTCGTTGTGCTTGTCCTTGTGCAGATGGGTCTTGGCTCCTATGCCCGCCGGGCAGACCAAAAGGTTGCCGCCGCCCTCGCAAAGACGGTTCAAACGGCACAGTTCGGATCATATGTGGGGCAGCTTCTTGCCGTAGCGGAGGACGCTCAGGTTAAAGCCGAACTCAAAGGGCTCAAGGATGACATCTCCTTTAGTTCCAACATGTCGCACCCCCATGTTCAAGAGATCGAGCGACAGTTCTCCGCCGCGCTTGAGGCGGTCTCGAATTCCATGAGTGCCGATGAGCCGGCAGATGTTACGGTTGGCCTTGTCCATGATGCGCGCAATATCTGGAAAAAGCGCAATGCGGCGCTGACCGCTGTCAAATAAGGGCTCGCGCTGCTTTTTACCAGGGCACTTTGATGGTTGAAGTGGGGGAAGCTATTGGAAATCAACGGAATAACTTGCGAGGGCTGCGGCAGCACCGATGTCGAGTTTGACCCCGCAACTCGAAAGGTTCATTGCAACCAGTGCGGTCGCGAGATGTACTATTCGCGGGCGCGTCTGGGGGCCACGGGCAAAATCGCGTTTGCCAAGGACAATGCCATCAAGTTTTTTAAGGGCGGCAACTTCCCGGAGGCCCGCAAATTTGCCGCGGACGTGCTCAATATGATGCAAGACAACGCGGCGGCACAGTTTATGGTTGCGTACTGCGATGAGTTTTGCGAAGGTCTTTCGGGTTCGATGACGGTTTTCTTTAAAAGGGCCGAAGATATCCCTCTCGAATATGATGAGGTGCGTGACTTGATCGACTTGTTTGAGTCGACGCTCTACAACATGCGTGACTTTGAGGTTCAGATGGTATCGCTCGTGGTCGCCAATATGCAGAGCATGGAGGATCGGTCTCGACTTGAGAACTTTATCGATGCTGTGTGCCCGTTCTGCATAGCGCGGTATGCTTCGGAAGACTTTATGACTGCAGAGCGGGAGAGTTTCTATCAAGATATTGCCGCCAACTGCAATACACCCAAAACGTGTCTTGCACTACTCAAGGGCATTAGAGAGAACCCCGGGTCCCCCTATAAAACTGGTTCGTTTGCGTTACGAAGAAGGACTTCGTACTTTTTCGAACACTATGTGGAGCCCGTCGGTCGCATCGTCAATTCGATGAAGGCAAGCCAATACAAACAGAAGTTTCTTGTGGCCTATCAGCAGGTGTCCGAGCAATACCGAAGCATGGCCTCTCAATAAAGCAGATGGCGGGCGCTTACTCGCTTAAAGCTATTGGATGATCTAAACAGTGCAAACTGAAAGGTGGTACAGATGAGTGATTCGGGAGTAGATACTGTCCTTATCGAGCGCAGGATCGCCGCTATTGGAACAAAAGTTGACCAGATGACCACGAAGGTCGATAAGGTCGAATCGCAAATGGAGGAAGTGCGGAAGGACCTTAAAAAGCTCCGAAAGGACTTTCTCGAGATGATGCTCGAGCAGCGTCGTACCGCCGCACTTGAGCAGGCGACTACGGAGCTCGTGAGCGTCCGGCAGGAGATGGACAAAAAGTTCGGCAACTACTCAGTGGTTCGAAACACAATGGTCGGTATTCTCCAGGCAACCGATGCGGCGCTCGTGCGCAAGGCGACGATTTCGACGGTCTCCGAGGAGTTAATGATCTCTACCCCGGACTACTGGCTGGCACCTGTCCTGGTTGCCCTTGCGGCATGGATCAACAACAACCGAGATCTTGCAGAGCGCGCAATACGCGAGGCTGTCAAACGTGACAACGAGCACACGTCGCTTGCGATGGCTCTGATCTGCAGACGTAATAACCGCACGGCTACGTGCTACGAATGGTTAGCGCGCTACTTCTCGACGCAAAACGCCGCCCGCATCGATGCCGATGCGATGGTCTACATCGATGCCTATATCAACGGCATCTTTGGAACCGACGAAAAGCACCTGTGCGACGACTATATGGCGGGCTGGATCGAGCAGATCAGAAATCAGAGCCCTGAGTTCGAGAATGAGCAGTCAGAGTCATGGGCGGAGTACTTTACCGGCTACGAGGAGGATATGAGTTCGAGATATCCGGCGCTCAAGGTGGTGGTCAAGGAGTTTGACTACATCAATAAGTATCTCGGAAAAGTCGAGGCAATCGAGAGCATCTCCAATGACTTCGCCGACCTCAAGGCTTCTGATGTTGACGAGAGGACGCTTGCCGAGCAGGTTGACAGGCATTTGATGGAGCTCGTTAACTCCGATGACTCCAAGGAGCGAAATTTGCGCCGCCAGGAGGAGTATCTTCTTGCGGTCAAGGCATTTGGCGGAGACGTGGAGCGCGCCCGAGAGCTCGTCAATCGTCGCCGCGATGAGAAGCGTCAGCAGACGATGAACATCATCGACCAGATGACACGCTCGATGCGCGACCAGAGTGCGTCTGTGGATGTGCATAAGAAGAAGACCGCGATTCAGTTTTTGGGTTCCTATATCAACGGTGGTTTCAACCGGTATCGCAAGAGCGACATCCCCGAATTTCCGCAGGCGATCACCCTTGACTTCGACGGATGGACAAGCAGGGCGGTTACCGGCGATGAGGGTAATGCGCTGCGCGGCGATTATGTTCGCTATGTCGGTGAAGAGAAGAAAAAGGAGCTCGCTGAGCTTGATGTCAAGGTTGCGAAGGGCAACAAGAGCCACAAGATAGCGGCCGTTGTCCTCGCTGTTTTGGGAGTAGCTTTCTTTGCGTTTGTAAACCAGGTTATTGGCATTCTGCTTCTTGCGGGGGCTGGCTATTGTCTAGTAAAGACGAGCCTCTCGGGCAAGCAGCGCGCTACGGAGGCAGAAGAGATTGAGGCCAAATACTCCAAACGCATCCAGGAAGGCTGTTCCGAGATCGATCTGGCGCTTAATCAGTGGAAGAGCGCGAAGGAAGCTGCGGCCGAGCGCAGCGACCTGCTTAAGCTTGAAAAGGTTGCCTAGCCGGTAGGATTTGTCTCGATAATCCATGAATGGAGTGAAAAAGATGGCTGATGAAGTGACTGATTTCGACCATAACGATGCTGCAATGCAGGACCTCGATGCATTGAGCGAGCTCGATAGTCTGTTTGAAGAGGACGAGCGACTGAAGCAAGCTGAGAACAATGTTTTGACCCAAAATCTCACGGGCTTCGCAAACTGCTTTCCCGATTGGGATTTGCATCCGCCGGTAGCGTAGAAAAGCGCTTGAAGCACAAGCTACGATCATTTGGAAACATCGATGTTTCTGCGGGCTAGAAGCCATGGGGCTTTTGGCCCGCTGGCTTTCATATGCCGGTCGGCGGCATAGGGCATCAATCGTATTCTAGATTCTTGGACGCCAGGCCGACTCGCTTCGGATCGGGCGCTACACCACCTTTCTCGACACTACCAATCTGACAGGGCCTCGTCCGTTCTCGGTCGGGGCCCTTTTGTGTGACCTAACAGGTTTGCTATACTGCTAGCAAGTAGGAAGGAGCCGCTATGGGTACAGCAACAGTGCAGCTCAACACGCGAATCGATCCTATGATCAAAGCTGGTGGCGATGCGGTCCTCACTCGCAATGGATTGGGGCCGAGCGATGCCATTCGTGCGCTTTGGGCCTATCTCGTCGAGCATCAAACGTTGCCGGGATTTATGGTAGCGGATAAGCGCGAGGCATCCCGTGCGGAGAGTCTGGCCGAGCAGGGAAGTGGCCTGGCTTTTTCTTCGTTGGGGCTGAGCGCGTCGGATTTTGCACCGGCCGAATCTTCGGCGGAAGACTGGGATGCCGTACGGGATGATATGTATGATGCGATGATTGCCGACATCGAGGCGAATTGCTGATGATTGAGGCAAAGCATCTCTTGGTAGATACGAACGTTTGGCTCGATTATTACCTGCAAGAGGGGGCGTTCGACGAAGCGAGAAGATTGGTTGAACTGGCCGAGGCAGGAAAGATCGACCTTCTGTATGCGCCAACGACGGCAAAGGATGTATTCTATCTTTTGCCTCGGCGTCTAGCCCGGCGGAACGTGAATGGGATGAACGTGTCGTTTGCCTCGGCGTCATGGGCCTGCATTGAGCACATGATGCAGGTGGCAACCGCCTCTCCGCTTTCGTTGGCAGAGTGCGAGATGGCGCGCATGCTTGGCAAGCGCATGCCGGATCTTGAAGACAACCTCATCATCGCTTCGGGCGAGACGGCAGACGTTGACTACGTAGTCACGAGCGACCGGCGCATGCTGGAGGAGATGCCCGAAGTTTGCCTGACGCCTGCCCGCGCACTCGATATGATTGGGATCCTAAACTAACCTTGCCTGTCTCGTTTCGCTATCATATGGGGCATTGTGAACCTCATGCAACTTTGGAGGACGGTATGGCGGATAACGCCGAGATGCTATTCTCGCCTGAGCTGGTGTTTTTTGATTGGGAGTGCGCGACGCCGGGTGAGGTGTTTGCGCGCCTCGAGGGTGAGCTTGCCCCGCGCGGCTACATTACATCCGGTTGGCTCGATGCCGTCCGCGCGCGCGAGGATGCCTATCCCACGGGCCTTGCCATGCCGGCGGCCAACATCGCCATCCCGCACACCGATCCGGGGTTTGTGGCTAAGCCCTATATCGCGGTGGTGAAGCCCGCATCGACCGTGACGTTTAATGCCATGGCGGGCATGGGTGCCCCGGTGCCGGCGCAGATCATCATCAACCTGGGCATTGCCGAGCCGGGCGGGCAAGTCGAGGCCCTGCAAGCGCTCATGAATATCTTTATGGATGCCGATGCCGCAGCCGATGTACTCGGCCCAA
>OBZW01000941.1_pt1 | contig 11685 bp, 10 predicted proteins | sample 1477021 | NCBI WGS metagenome assembly OBZW01 (sample SAMEA2580262, study PRJEB22360) | human gut metagenome | biome: human gut; feature: human-associated habitat; material: faeces | place: Denmark | collected 2008/2010
CAGTTCTATCTGAGATCGTTCAATTAAGGTTATAATGGCCATGGGACCTGTCCTTCTCTCTAGATGGTATGTTATGCAAACACCATTTTAGCAAGAACGGACAGGTCTTTTTTCACATTTTCTGGGTGGTAACTTTAATTATGCAATCTAGGCCTGATAGTTGATTCTCTGTAGTGCGCGAACATGAATTCTAAAATTTGATATTGCTTTTTTTAAGAAAAGGAATATTCTGTGAGTATAAATATTGTATCAAGAGTGTTGGCAGTGGCTATGCACAGTGACCAACCGGCAACGTACCCTTGTGGCAACGTGCCCCACCATAGTAGGATGCGGATCAATCATCACTTAAGGTCGTGCATATGCCATGTACGGCCTTTTTACGTTAAAAGGAGTTTATAATGCTGGTATTTACGGAGAGAAATTTAAGAGAAATACCTATTGGAACTGATGCGGTTCAGGCCTTCATGAATAACCTTGAATCTCGTGATGAGATTAATTGCTTGAGTGTGAGCGAGTACCTGATTGCACGGCAATCTTTGGCCCATCAGCAACAAGAAGAGCTTGATCAAGTGGTATCCGCCAAGTTACGGCGTGGTGTTGCCAGTTGTCAACAACATCAGAGCACTTGGCATGGGAATAAGGCGGTCCAAATAACGAGAAATTGGTTAGCAACTTTTGCGGATTCAAGCCAAGTTCCCCATAAGATTAGTTTAATTGCTGCTCAGGGTACTGAGAGCAATTAAATGAGATAGGTTCCCTTAATGTTAAATCAAAATCATGAGACATCAAACTGCTTTGCTTTAAAGAAAACTAGAGGCCATTGTTGGTGAGAAAAAGAGATTGGTGGCTAATTGGATTTGTGGGGATTTTCGTTATAATTGACTGTTTTATTTTGTCGAATCAACAGTATGTGACTATATCCCAGGATTAGTGGTTGATTAATTAAACATTCTAAAAAAGAAGGACTATGAGACGGTTACTAGAATTAATCAGAAAATGATGCAACAAGAACACCCAGCGTAACTATGGGTTAGAGTTCTTAAAAGCCCACCAAAATCTTTTTTGATGGAGATAAGGACGATTTTGATGGCTACACCTCATTGCTAACGGAAGATTATCTAGACAATGAAATTGAACGCACTTATGATTTGATGAAACGATAAGGTGAAACCCTTCAGCGTACAGAGAGTTGGTATTATAATCATATAAGTATTATTAATTGTGCTGCATAAGACAGATGTCAGTATAGCTTTAATATCAGACATGCAACGACAGTATCTGCGTTGGCTGTTTCCAAAGCAACCACTATCTCGGTGGAAATTAATGCTTTGTATTCAAGCCTATGCTTGGTTTGCGGCAGAACATGCAGGCATTGATTACAGGTATCCTGGTATTGAGCAGCCATCTGCGGCCCTTATCTGCTACTTGTCAAGGATAGCTATCATTGCAATTGTTCGATTCATGAGGAAGGATATCGGTTATCATGGTGGGTCAGGTCCGGATTAGGACAATGACTATTGGACAGAAGATGAACAGCTTACATATGGAGCTGACTGGAATGGGATTGATAACGATGACAATTAGAGTGTTAAAAATTTCGATAATTGGTCTTATGTTTAGCATTGGCGGTGTTCCTTATGGAACTATTTTTACCACGGTTAACAGCGCATCATCCATTCCTAGTTTCATTCCTATTAGTAACACGGGCAGTCGTATTGAACCAGATATGGGATAAACTGTGGTGGAGCAATTTTTTAACATCAAAAATTAAACACATAAATCCTAAAAAACTTGATTTTAGTTCTATAAGAAATTGGAAGTATATCATTAAATGATACATATAAAGGTGCGATTAACAGCAAAATTCCTATATAAAAGTGATTAAGAAGGGACTTGGTTTTATGTGATTGATTTTAAATGGCCGGTATCTGTTACATATGCATTAGAGGACCAAAAAATATTTAAAAGAATCGTGTTTCTGGGCTAATATTAATTGATAATAACTATTTTGGCTAAAAATTAGCTATTATAACAATGCGCTTAGTTATCTTTGAATATAGAAAAATTGGAGGGGTTTTATGAACTTGTTAGAAAGAATCGCAGCAGGTCAATTCAAAAAAACTGGTGCTGTTAAGAAGTTGTCAATATCGGGACAACCGAACAATACAAACAATACATATGAAGTCTTTTCAATTCCGTTGGATTATTTGTACTACAACGATCAAAATGGGCGTATTAATACCGCCTATAAACAGTATCAGGCTAGTCACGGAAGGATTACTCCGGAGGCGGGAAATTCCGAGTATAACTCTATTTTCCAGAAGCTTGTTTATGAATCAAACCCCCAGGCTTTGAAAGATACTCTTCAATCAATTAAAGAAAAAACACAGCAGGAGCCAGGCGTAATTCTGCCAGATGGTCGAGTTATTGATGGAAATCGCCGTTTTACAGCTTTGCGAATGTATCAAGAGGATAGTGGAATTTCCAAGAACTTTGAAACTGTTGTTTTATCTCTTGACTCTAGGACTGATAAGAAGACAATTAAAGAGCTTGAGCTTGACCTGCAGCTAGGCCAAGAAGCTCGAGTTGATTATGATCCAATCGACAGGATTTTTAATGTGTACGATACCATTGAGCTTGAGAAGCTGATGACTGTTGAGGAGTATCGAAATGCTTCAGGGGCAGGTAATACAAGGGGAATCAATCGAGATCTTCGGCTAGCACATTTAATCTTACGTTTCCTGAATCTTGTTTCTCCAGGATCTCATGATGAACAAGCCGACAAATTCTATTTGGCGCGCGAGCTAAAGCTTGACGGTCCGATTGAAGAAATTGAAAGAACTCTTTCAAGCATGGAAGACTCAGATAAGGAGTCCATTACCGACGCTGTTCTTGTGAGTCTAGCGGCTGAAAAAGCAAGCGGCGAACAAAGGCCCTCTACATTAGTTATGCGGGATATTAAGACAAACATTCTACAGAAACCAGATATTCTTAAATATTATTTAGATGCAGTAGATGACCGAGTGGATGCAATATCAGAGGCATTTCAGGAGACTCCAATTAAATCGGCATCTGATTTGAAAGCCGTAGTATCTGCAGATACGGAGCTTAAAAATCAAATTGATAAAATGAAGAACTCAACGAATAGACTCGTATACAAGGGAAAAGTAGATTCGAAACGTAAGCGAGCGCTTTCTATTTTACAGGATATTGAGGGTAAGCTTGATGAGTTAAAACCAGCAGATTTCGCGGAGCTGACCACAGACGAAAATTACACTGCCAAAGAAGTTCTTTCAGAAATCAATGACATTCTTTTTAAATTAAAAAGGGACCTGAATGCATGACATTTTCTATAGCCACAAAAAAATCGTTAAAGTCACAATACACAGACAATCTTGTGAGAGATTTCTACAGACCATTATTGGGGGAAGCCAGACTGTACCAACGTGTTTCCGGTTATTTTAGTTCGGCGGGATTGGACTTGTATGCCGAGGGACTGGAAGAGCTTGCTAAGAACGACGGGCAGGTTGAGTTCATTGTATCGAAAAGAATTAGTGAATCAGACTTTCTAAGGATTCAAAAGGGATACAATTTGTTGAACGAACTACAGCCATTGCGTTTATCAGAGAGGAATGAGCGACTAACCTCGAAAGTACAAAACAAGCTCGGGAACCTCGCATTCTTAATTGCCGCTGGTCGTGCTAGGGTGAAGATTGCCCTTACTCAAAATGGTCTTTTTCATGACAAATTTGGCATTATTACTTCTGGAGATGAATGTGTTTTTTTTAACGGCTCGGTTAACGAAACTCAGAATGGAATTAGCCGAAATTACGAATCCATTTCAGTGGATGTCTCTTGGGATGAAAGTGAAAATGTCAAAGCACGAATTGAAGCGAACAGTAATCGATTTATGAGGCTATGGAATGACGAGGAACCAAATGTGAAAGTTATTGAGGCTTCACAATTGGTTTATAATCAAATTGCTAAGTATCAGTATCAGATCGTAGGGCCTAGTGCAGGGCCGAGAGATGAAATGGGTTTGAGTGTGCCGGGAGCAATTTCATTTTATCTATCGAATAATCAAGTTGTTAGGGTGGATCAGACGGAAAGTCGAATTACTGAATCTGATCGTAAGCTTAGGCCTGGAAGTGACATTTCTCACTTGTTTGAGCAAGGAAATGTCACTGTGAAATCTAATGCCACGTATTCAGACATAGAACGTATTATTAAAGTTACTAAGAAACGAGCAGATAGGAAAAATATAAACGTTATAGTTTCTGATGCAGTTAAACAATTTATTTTAAGAAACAAATATTCAATTGAAAAATACAAAATTCTTGGTGATGTTTATAAAGGATCTTTGGAAAATTTTCCAGATGTAAAAAGAACTTCTTATGATGAATTCTCAGCAACAGTACAGCATGAGGTCTCAAGACCGCTGAAAGAGATTCATATGCGTGCAGCCTATTATGAATACGAAATGGCCAGAGCAGCCAACTTTTCAGTACCTGGTGCCGGCAAGACGGCTATGTTATTGGGCGTTTTTGCTTACCTAAATCGTCAAGAAGTTTCGAATTTTGAGAGAGTAAAGCGTTTGTTTGTAATCTGCCCAATTAACGCATTTGACAGTTGGCGTAGAGAGTTTCAGGCAGTTTTTGGCACAAAGAAAGAGTTACACTCTGTTGATGTTCAAACTGCCAAGGATTTTGATTATCAAGTCAGTTTGGACTGGAATGTATGCAATCTTATTTTGGTAAATTATGAGGCACTTCCTGGGCATGTTGATCTTATTAAAAAATTGTTGGATAATCAGACGTTACTTGTTTTTGACGAAGTTCATCGGATTAAAAATCCAGAAGGAAAGCGTGCGAGGGCAGCATTAGAAATTGCTCGCATACCAGAGTTCCGCTATGTGATGACAGGCACGCCGATTCCGAACAGATATCTTGATATTTATAACTTTTTGCACATACTTTACGGCGATGAATATAATGCATTTTTTGGCTGGAATCCAAGGGAACTTGTCAATCCGTCAGTTAGAAAAATTGAATCGATAAACTCAGCGATACATCCGTTCTTCTGGCGAACAAACAAAGATGATCTCCAGGTTCCTCCTGCGGATCCAGATATTTTGAAAATCTGCAAGCCTAGTGAGGCACAGAGTAATCTTGCAGAGGCAATTTACGGAAATGAGTCATCCAGTTTAGCAATTCTTATTCGTCTAATTCAAGCTTCAACTAATCCATCTTTGCTGGAAAAAGCAATCAACTATGATGAAATGATGTCGTACGATGATGATGGTGATGTTCAAGGCATATCTAAACAAGACTTCAATAAATTGTTAAATAACCGTACGAACCCTCTGCACCCTGCAAAGTATGCGGATCTGGGATTAGCTACGATGGTATCTCCAAAGTTCCAGAGCGGAATTGAACTAGTATTGAAATTAGTTAGTGAGGGGAAGAAAGTCATGGTGTGGGGTATCTTTGTTGATACCCTAATTAAGATTACCAAAACACTTCGAGCAAGAAATATATCTGTTAATCTGGTTTACGGAGAAACGGACAAGAACTCCCGGACTCAACTAATTAATGACTTTCGTGATGGCAATGTTCAAGTTCTTGTTTCGAATCCGCAGACACTTGCTGAGTCGATATCCCTTCACCAGTCTGTTCATGATGCCGTATATTTTGAATGTGACTTTAATCTGACCTTTATGCTGCAGTCAAGGGACAGAATCCATCGTTTAGGACTGAAGCCAAATCAGCATACTCGATATTACTATCTTCAGACCCAAGAAGAAGACATTATCAGTAATCGCCCAGGGTTTATAGATCAGAAAATATATCGACGCTTAAAAGATAAGGAACAAGTGATGTATGGAGCCGTCGATGACAACACAATCTCCGTTTCATATAGTCAAGATGAAATACTTGATGCGATTCATATTGTTGATGAGGAAAGGAATAGAATAAAGAAGAGGCATGACTAAACATATAATTAAAGTTGCTGAAATGTTTGCTGGCGTTGGGGGGTTTCATCTTGGATTGAAGCGCGCAAGCAGTGACTACAAGGTGGTTTGGGCGAATCAATACGAACCCGAAAGGAAAAAGCAATTCGCGTATGAAATTTATCGTAACCGGTTTCCCGATACCTATATCAGTAATGTAGACATCTCCAAGGTGGAAAAATCGAAAATTCCCGACATCAATCTGGTAGTTGGTGGCTTCCCGTGCCAAGATTACTCAGTCATGTCAACCGCGGCGAAGGGCTTATATGGGAAAAAGGGTGTTTTGTGGTGGGATATCAAGGATGTCATCGAGGAAAAATGGCCGCAATTTTTATTTTTGGAAAATGTTGACCGGCTTCTCAAGTCGCCTGGTGTAGCTAAAGAACAACCAGGTAGAGACTTTGGCATGATTCTTAAAACTTTGTCTGAATTAGGATATAGTGTCCAATGGAAGATGATTAACGCAGCTGATTACGGGTTCCCTCAAAGACGTCGACGGACATTTATTTTCGCTGCTCGTGAGGATACTCATTTTTCCGAGCACTTAAGAACAGCAATTATGCTTAATAAGAATCAGCTCATTAGATACATTGCAACCATGGCTCCGCTTTCAAGCAGTTTGCCTGTGAAGGAGCTTGGCGAAATTCAGACAATAGACCTTAGCAAATACGGGACCTTAGCCGAATTCTCGAAACGCTTTAAGGTTAAGTACGGTTTTCGCCAAACCGGAATCATGTCAGCGGGAAAGGTATTTATGGCAGATTACGCAGCTAAGAGTACGGAATCGGTGAAGTTACGGTCAATTGTTAAGAGCAATCTTTCTGATCAAAGTCAGTTTCTTTCCGACGAACAGAAATCTAGGTTTTCGATACTCAAGGCAGGATTTCGTGCTGTGAAAACATCGCGAACAGGCTTTGAGTATAAATACGGTATGGGAGGGATTGACTATCCTGATTCACTGGACAAGCCGGCCAGAACAATGGTTACTTCGGAACATACAATTTCCAGAACTACGCATGTGATTATAGATCCTGGAAATGGAAGAGAAAGATTGCTTACGCCTGAAGAGGCGGAGCAAATTAACACTTTCCCAGAAGGATGGACTAAACTGGCTGGAGTTACTGATAGTGAACGTTTCTTTACAATGGGGAATGCTCTTGTTGTAAATTTGGTGCGGGATATTGCAATTGAAATTGATAAGATAGCTGAGGGTGAGGATGATTTTACACGATATCGTGGTAACAGGAGAGTTCAGAACATTGAGCACTGATATTGGAATCTGATGTAAATAATCTGAAAGATGAACGTTCAACAGTTATTGATGCTAAGACGAAATGGGTAGGTATCATACTCCTAATTTGTTACCGCAAAAAATCCGAAGAGAGTTAAGCCTCATCGGGATTTTTTGCGTAACGAATTTTACTGCTTAGTGTACTGGTGGTTCGGATAATAAAGACTTGCGGATTGGACAAGGTGTCATTTATGAATCGATAATCCGCATCAATTAAATTGCTTCAAATTTGGAATATTGTGTACTGATTTGCTCAGATAGTCTTGCTTAATTAGGAGCTTTACCGCTTCAGCATTTTCCAATATTGCTGGGGCCTAATCGATTAGACCGTAGTCGTCAAGAGACTCTTCGGAAAGTGGCTCTGAGCGTAATCATTGTGTTTTCGCAACTCTAAATAAGTCTCTGCGAGTCCTAACCTTTTAGGCGAGCAGTTTCATGCTTATGCCGTAGAGCTTAAAGGCGGGGCCCACGTGTGACATTCGATTCCGAAGTAATCATGACTCTTCGTAATTGAGATCAAACGTGAAATAGTAGTCAACGCATCTATTTCACGTTTGGAAGTGGATTTTCTTAAAGCAACCAATGCGAACAATCATCGTTTCTCGGAAGTAAGTATACTAAAATGAAATCAACGAATAAAGATTGCACCAAAATCCGATGATTGACATAAATGCGTGCATTCCAGGCTATCCAGGGTTAACATTTCATCAGCGGAATAAATCCGCGTGTAAGCAAATGTATAGCAATTCGATTGTTGGCATGTGACATGTCCTGATGCCGGTACTCCATATTTTTGCTGCGAGCAGCCCGCAACTAGTCTACAACCGGATGTTCTATTTAAATCATCAGAATCTGAAGTGGTTAAGCTCCAATTTGTCAAAAAAAGAAAGCAGAAATTAGTGTTGCAACTCATTAAAATGGTGCTGCTGACTAATTGACATACTTCGCGTCAACTGAAGTAGAGAAAGCTCTTCACCAAAAAAGACAACTTTAGAACGTAAATGGAGAGATGAAGAATGGAAATAATGCTACCGTCAGACGTGAATCTTAGTATTTCGCCTTACGACATGGCTCTTTATAATTATGATTTTAATCCGGAACAACAAGCTGATTTGCAGCGGCTGGCTAATAGAAGCCTTTTATTAAAAATAAGAGAGCAGTTGTTTGCACATTCATCGGATTTGGAAATAATTCATAACATTTTGGAAGGGAAAGCCCCAGAGTATGTTGCATCTTTTAGTACGGAGGCCACAAGGAAACTTAAGGCAGGAGAATGGGCTTTAGGAATCAGGAGAAGTTCAGGTAAAACAATGGCAATCATTAAAGATGTTGCCACTGGGAAAATTCGTGAAAATGCTACATTAGCAGAAAAAAATTTAAAAAGGCTAAAAAATCTACCAGAATTTTGGGCCGTGCAACATCAGTTAAATGAAATAAGTGAACAAATTTCTAATCTTTCGAGTCTAGTGTTTTCAATCGAACAAGGACAATATGACGATCGTTTTTCAGGCTTTTTAAGCTCACGTCAAACTTTAATTGAGGGTCTTATCAGCAGTGACACTCAAACACGAAAAACCCTTATTCTATCCTCGATTGTTAATAACAATGAAACCATTGGCAAGTTAATGTTCAGCTTGCGGAGAGAAGCAAATTTATTTATCAATCCGAATGTTAGCACAGAGCAGGCAAATGAGTCTGAGCACTTTTTGAATGAATCATTTTGGTATTTAAATCAAACCATTCAATTGAATTTAATCGCGTATGTTGCTCTTGGAGAAATTCGACCACTAACGGCATCTTTGAATAATTACAAAGCATTTATTGAGCAAGTTCTTCTTACGTCCGATAAAAACGGGAAAACACTTTCTTGGCACATAGACAATACTCATGTAGGGAATCAAGGGAAGCTAGGCTTAACGGCAAGATACATTACTACTCAAATTGATGGATTAGTAAAGAAAACGAATTATAAACAGCTAGAAGGGGGGAGTAACATTGACACACAAAAACACCGAAACTTGTAAGTGGCCAGAATGTAAAAAGGAAATCGCAAATTCGACCCTTATGTTTTGTGGAGAGCATGAACGGAAATTTCGTGAAATTGAGAAAAAGGGCTTGGCTATTACAGGCGTATTAGCGATAGCCATTTCCACTATTGCTAGTATCAAAGGCGAATCGAATTCATAAAACGCAAGTATTACGTTCCATTACACCGATATCAATCTTCTAATTATCGCACAAACGGATCTGGGGCAACTAATCTGATAAATGACCATTTCGCAGCTATTGCTAATATGATGAAGGTGATGCAACTATCGATACTCTAATTTATCCATATGGAGAACCCGATGAAGCTTAACTTTAGTCGGGTCTTTTGCGTATTGCGTGAACGATCTCCACACCACTCAGCGTTGCAGTAGCAGTTCGGATACTATGAAAGCTTGTGGACCGGACACGATGTCGTTTAATGAATCGATGACCCTGCTCAATCAGATTGTTTAGATATTTGGAACACTGGTGAGTTGACTTACTCAAATAATTCTGTTTCGTCAGCTGCTTAACTGCTTAACTGCTTCCAAAGCTGCCCGATATTGATTGGTGACTAATCGATAAGAACGACCGTTGGTTGTCAAAAGACGCTTTGGAAAGTGGTAAGCTGCGATATAATCGCGTTGTTTTCGGCTCTCAAAATCCAAGGTCAAACAGTTACTGTCAATAGCACGATACAAATAGGCCCAATGGCTTTTAACGCGGATATAGGTCTCATCAATTCGCCAATTTTTAGAATGAGCATTTTGATGCCGACGCCATAGCGTCTTAAAAATAGGACCATAGTGATGAACCCAACGCATGACCGTGTGTGATACCACGATCTTGAAGCAACTCAACAACGTCACGATAGCTGAGATTGAATCTGAAAATGGGTCCAAAGGCTTCTATGCTGATCACCTTTTGAAAATAGAGTTCCTTAAAATGAACCATGCACACAATCTCTCGTTTCTTGTTACCAAGGATATTAAATTGAAATCAATGGAGAAGCTTTGCACCATGTTCAAGTTGTTTTTGGGTGATTAAGACGTTAATTAGGAGGATTGAATGATGCAGGATCGTTATGTCGGTGATATTGGGGATTTTGGAAAGTTAGGATTTCTTCGAGCATTAGAGATTGCCGGTTTGTCTTTGGGAGTCAATTGGTACTACACGACTCCTAGTGGTAGTGAGAAAATTCAAGGGGACGGGAGACATCTAATTGATCAAAAATACTTTGACTGTGATCAGAATCTTGCCAGTACTCTCTATAAGCTTTCAAAGAGTCAGACTAGTCGAAATTTAGTTACGTTAGAGAATTCACATGTGCTTCAAACCGGCATCTTTTTCCGAGCACAAGTACCGGGAAAAGAATCACGCGTGAATTGGCATCAGCATGCCTTAGATGCGCTTCAACAAGCAGATCTTGTATTTCTTGATCCTGACAATGGCCTCTCCGTGAAGAGCGTTAGTAGAAATTCAAAAAAAGCAGTTAAATACGTATTCGATGATGAAATACGAGATTACCTCGTAAAAGGACAATCCGTTGCCTTTTACCAACACAGGCCTCATAAGTCGGAACATTTATATCTTTCAGAAGCAAAGTCAAGGATTGATAATATATGCAATTCACTAAAATTTTCTATATGGGTTTTGACACTTCCGAGGCATTCAGTCAGAGAAATCTTTGTCATTAGCCCTGACGAGCGTCAGGATCGGCTAATAAGTAAGGCGGTTTTATCGATCACCAATGGCAGTTGGAACAAATATGAAATCATAAAATTGCAATCTACACAACCTCGTACTTAAAAACCTAAGATCATCATGGGCCAATTAAAAGTAACGATTACCGGCTTGCCGTCGCGGCATATAATACAGCTGCGTGGGGAGCGTTTATGACTGATATTTCTGATGAAGTAGACAGCAATTCGAGCAAAGTAACAGTAACAAAAGACCATGTAAAAAGGCTAATAAAACATTTGGCAGAAGTTGGTATTCCAAACACAGAAACAATGATTGCAATTGGAGGGCAAGCTTATAGAATTTTAGAAGCTAACAAGGACTTAATACACGAGAGCATTGAACATATTCCTCACTATAGTGCGCAAAATAGGGACAACGGAAAAGATGGACATTGGGATACTGAGAAGGTACACCAGCTACTACAACAAATATAGAAAGAAGATTGATATGTAATATTTTGCCAAAGTATAATCCGGCAACATTAGGGTGTACCCTATTGTAACTAAAGTGATAAGGGAGTATTATTAGTTACATATAAGTGACCCGGAGGCGACCTAGAATTGGCTAAAATCGGTTATGCGCGTGTTAGTACGCGTGATCAAAATCTTGCACG
>OBZW01000943.1_pt1 | contig 11670 bp, 10 predicted proteins | sample 1477021 | NCBI WGS metagenome assembly OBZW01 (sample SAMEA2580262, study PRJEB22360) | human gut metagenome | biome: human gut; feature: human-associated habitat; material: faeces | place: Denmark | collected 2008/2010
GCCGCTTTGCGGCTATATACCTTATCGCGGCGTGTGCATCCTCCCGGAGGGTTTTATGATATAGGAAATTCCAGAGGAATTTCCTATATCATAAAAAGCCTTATATCAAAACCGGATCTCCGTTTGATATAAGGCTGTTTTCTAAGCGGGTGATGGGAATCGAACCCACGTATCCAGCTTGGAAGGCTGGTGTTCTACCATTGAACTACACCCGCGTCATCTCTGACACGAGTGATATAATATCATACCTTCCCACAAAAATCAATACCTGTAATCTAATTATTTAAATTTTTTTAAGACTATCTCTTTAAAATCCCGTAACAGTTCCGGCCGGCCTGAACAACTACAGGCTCTCCGCAAAATCAGTCTCCCTTTGGAATACCGGCGGTTTTTCCAAACTTCTTAAAAAACTCATCCCTGGGCAGAGGATGTGAAAAAAGAAATCCCTGCCCCATGTTGCATTTAAAGCCTTTTAGAATGTTCAGCTGTTCTTTATCTTCAATACCTTCCGCGGTGGAAATAATCTGGTTCAGCTGTCTGCACATCTCGATCGAATTTTCCACCAACACCCTTACTTTTGGATTGTCCTTCAGGTTTTCTACCAGACTTTTGTCCAGTTTAAGTTCCACAAAATCCATGTTTGACAAAATCGCAAGGTTAGAATACTGGTAGCCATAATCATCCAGCGACACAACAAAATGGTATTTTTTAAGCTCGTCTATTAACGCTTGTAATGCTGAAGGTTCCATCTTGCTGATGCTCTCTGTGATCTCCAATACAAGCAGCCCTTCCGGAACCCCGTATCTCTCTCTGATTTCAGCAAGACTCTGTACAATCCCCCGCTTCATCAGGCTGATACGGGAAAAGTTTACCGACACGGGAACGGGCTTCCCTCCTGCTGCCATCCATTCTTGCAGTATCCCGCATACTTCCTCGAACGCAAAGCAGTCCAGAAATGGGATCACGCCTTCCTTTTCATACAGCGTTATAAACTGTTCCGGCAGATAATACTCTCCGTCTTCCCCTTTCTGCCGGAGCAGGGCTTCCGCCCCCACCATCTCTCCTGTCTCCAGACAGATCTTTGGCTGCAGAAACACCTCAAATCTGTCTGTCTCTATCTCCCTGACAAGCTGCCTTGCCACGGCCTTATGATAGGCTGGCTTTCCTGAGATCATACTGCCATAATAAGTCTGCTTCTCCAAATACATCATATTGTCGCTGCCGCCAATAAGCTCTTCCACATCAAAGGTACCCTCTCCAAAGTTGACCCCCATAGAGAAATCACAGATGCATTCATTTTCCGCATAGTCCTTCAGGGCTTCCAAACGGCTGTAAAATTCCTCCTTTGTGCCATTCACGTACAGCGCGATAAACTCGTCTCCGCCAATTCTGTATGCATTCTCCGGAAATGTCTGCTTTACCCCTTGTGCCACACTTCGGATCATTTTATCGCCATAAGCATGACCATAGTGGTCGTTCGCATATTTCAGCCCGTTAATGTCACAGAAAACAACACCCATCGATTTCAGTTTCTGTCCGCCCAGCTCCTTTAGTTTTTCCATATAAAAATTTCTGTTTCCGAGGCCGGTAAGCGCATCAATCCTGCCCATTTCCCCGAGTTTCATAATCATGCGCCGCTTCTGTACATCATTATATATAAAATACGCAACCGACTGAAGAAGCTTGATATGTTCCACTCCGCGCGTCGGATCATCCACGCCTATGAATCCATACAGCGTCTTCTCTCCGTCATTCTGCAATTCCGCCTCCCATATAGGTGCTGCCATCAGGCAGCCAATCCCCTGTTGATTGAGTATGGCCGCTTCCGGAGCCTTTTCCTCTACCCGGCTGCTCACAGACGGCAGATATACCGCCCCGTTATTGCGGAAAAGCTCCATCCAATGGCCGGTTACATCTCTCGGAACACGCTGCAGATTCTCCTTCTGTGGAATGACACCCTCATTGCACCACTCATATGTATTGACCAGGATGTCTTCCTCATAATTACATTCAAATATATAGGATCTGTCCGCCTGGAAAAATTCCCCGATAATACGCAGCAGACCATTGATTGACATATCAATGTCCTGATTCTCAGAAAGCATATGGATACACTGCACCAGGGTCTCTTCGATCGAAAGCTTTCTTTTCAGATTTCTATGGAGCTCCTCGCTCTCTGTGATATCCACGCAGATCTCCAGGCGGAACAAATGCCCGTCGATCTCAATCAGCTTATCCCGAAGGCTGAAATGCCTTCCCAGCTTTTCATTATAATGCTTCCATGTATAGAACTTATCTCTCATCAGATAACCATTCGTACAGAACTGGCACGGCGCACTCTGCCCCTGCAGCAGTTCATAGCAGAGTCTCCCCTGGTAGTCTTCTCCCGGTTCTAAATCCAGCGTATCCTTCATTGCCTGATTCAGATAAATGACTTCATATGTCTCAGGATCTGATATATATATAATATTTTCACTCTCATCTACGATAACGGGATAAATTTTATCCTTCTCTATCATTTATACTCACCTGTCTTTTTCAATCATTCGCCATTGCCCGGCCCCTCCGGCGGCCGCCGTACCGGGTCTTTCATCTACGATAATTATCCCCATAAACCTTTTGCTTCATTATACAATACTTTATTGAAGTTGGATACTAAAAAACAAATGTTGCAGCCATTTTTTCCCCGGACAGCCCAGATAAAACACACTAAATAGTTAACCCATCACTTTTTCGGCTGATAAAACCATAGAAACGTTGTATTTAATCACATTATCCCTTAAGAAAGAGGTACCACTGTGCCCTATTTTGGATATAATACCTTAGATTCTTCTGAAAAGTAAAACAGGAACTATTACGGAGGAAATGTATGAAACTATTATTCGTCAACTCATGTGTGAGAGCAGAATCCAGAACATTGCAGCTGTGCAGGGCTTACCTGGAAGGCTTAAAAAAAGAATGGACCATTCAGGAAGTGGATCTGCAGAAGGAATCCCTTGTGCCATATACGGAACAAATGCTGGAAAAGCGGGCCGCAGATATCCAAAACCATGATTACTCGGCTCCCGTCTTCCAGTATGCCAGAGAGTTTGCACTGGCCGATGCGGTTTTGATCGGAGCACCCTATTGGGATCTCTCCTTTCCCTCTTCCCTGAAGGTATATTTTGAGCATATCTGCGTAAACGGAATTACATTCCGCTATTCCGAAGCCGGTCTGCTGGTTCCCATGTGCAGGGCCAAAGAACTTCTGTATATCACCACCTGCGGCGGCTATATTGGGGAATGCAATTCGGCGGATCAATATATAAGGGATCTGTGCGGGATGTTCGGTATCGGGGATGTTCGATTCTTTGCAGCGGAAGGGCTTGATATTGCGGAAAACAATGCAGCACTTATCATGGCCAGGGCCAAAAAAGAATTATGTAAATTGTAATTCCTGCTCCCAGCCATTGCTTTTTGACTTCTTGTCCCAAAAGTACTATAATTCATAAGACATTATAAAAAGGGAGCGACAAACATGAGCAAAAGAATTGAGAAGAAAAAACAGAAGAAGCAAGCAGTAACCGCAGCGTCCGCTGTACAGGTGCAGGCGGGCAAAGCCAACTTATATATTCAATATCAGGATCAGGAATATCTGGCTGATGAAGTCATAGAAAAGGTAAGAAAAAAATGCATAAGTGAGGGGTTACCCGAAATGGAGGATCTGTCCATATATCTCAAGCCGGAAGAACGGAAGGCTTATTATACCTGCGGCGGAAACAGCGGGGCAGTGGAGGTTTAGAAGCAATCGGCAGGACGGGGCAGCCGCAGACTGCTCCGCCCTGTTACGTTCCGCCAGTGTCAATCACTCTTTTATTTTCTTTTCGGTATTCCTGTGGTGTGCATTTCATGATGCTGCGGAATACCTTTGTATAATAACTCTGGCTCTCAAATCCGGCCATCTGCGCCACCTGCATGATACTGCAGTTTTTATTTTCCAGAAAATCCAGGCTTCTTTTGATTCTGTACTTCTTCACATATTCCATCGGGCTCTGCCCCACCTGCCTTTTGAACATCCTGCAGCACTCCGTATTGCTGATGCTGCAAGCCCTTGCTATATCAGTCAGATAGATTTTCTCCTCTATATGTTCCCGTATGTATTTGACTGCCTTATATATCAGCTCATTCTTAGGATTTTTCCCAGGCCTGCCTTCTCTGGCGCATAGTACTTTTTCATACAGAATCCGCCAGCATTTGAGAAGCAGTATCTGTATATCCATCTCATACCCCGCTGCCCCGGCCGCAGAATATGATTCTGCCTCCAGCAGAATCGAGGCAATTTCACTGTGCCACAGTTCCCTCCCGGTAAGACGAATATCCGTAAATGCCTGGTCTCCAGAAAAATATGGGAAGATATAATTTGCAGAGATACGCCCCGCTGCATTGTATCCAATCAAGGACGGATGGAAGATTACGACCAGATATCTGCATTCATTCGTCCTGTTCCGCCGGTATGAATGGAGTACATTTCCATTTACTAAAACCCCTTCACCTTCTGACATTGTGTACTCTGAGTCCTCTCCGATATAATCCAGGCGCCCCTCAAGAACAAGTATATATTCCAACTCTATATGCCAGTGCGACAACACCTCACTGTCTCTGTAATCCGAGATCTGCTTATAAGAAATATAAAAGGGGAAATCCTCGTCTAAAAACATTCCCGTCTCCATCTTCACTTCATTCCGCTCAATAAATTCCATAAATGTTCCCCCACAATTCAGCATCATCTGCCAGCGGTACATGAATCCTCCGCCCCAGCTTCACTTCCATACCTGCAGCGGCTTTTAAGTCCGCTTCAATTTGGTAAGATTTTTATAATATCTGTGCTGATAATTATATATTATCACTTTAAACATTATTATAATTATAATCAGAGAAAAAAGAAAGAGGTGAATAAGATTATGAAGAGATCTTTGAAAAATAACCCCTTTTCCAGATTATTTGACACCATATCCTCTTGTATGAAACCTGTAATCTCGGTACTAATGGCAGCAGGTATTTTAAAACTTCTGATCATCCTGATTGGTTATACCGGATTATTTACTCTCTCTCCACAAACCGAAGATGTTCTGTCGGCGGTCAGCAATGCCGCCTTTTATTTTCTGCCGGTTTTTACGGCTTACTCGTCAGCCTGCCACTTTAGAGTCAATCCGCTTTTTGCCATGGTATGTGCGGCGGTTCTTCTGCTGCCCGATTTTATAGAGCTTTTGAGCACACAGGAAAAGATCCGTTTTCTGTTTCTTCCGGTATATAAGGCTTCGTATGCATTTTCCGTATTGCCTGCTATCCTCCTGGTATATGTGCTGTCAAAACTGACCGGATCTCTGGAAAAAGTTTCTAACAAAACATTCCGGACATTTTTTCTGCCGGTTATTACAATAACTTTTACATCCATCATTGGAATTCTGTTCGTGGGGCCGCTCTGTACAATCATAGGAAATGGGATTTCTGCATTCATATTTGAATTGCAGGAAATCAACCCGGTTTTATCCTGGGCCGTCTTTTCCGCACTTTCCCCATTTCTGACAATGACAGGGACGAGCTGGATCTTTACGGCTATTGTGCTGGAAAGCTTAGGGAATACCGGCATGGAGATCGGCTATATGGTGAGTTCCTTCATTTGTGTGACAGCGATAGCCGGCGTGGCTCTGGGCGCCTATTTCAATGAACCCGGCTCACCGGAGCGGCACGCTTATCTTTCCGCAGGACTGGTAGCGCTGTTTGCCGGCATTACAGAACCGGCGCTTTACGGGATCTGTATTCCCAAAAAGTCTCTGCTTGCCGTGGCTTCTGCAGCCAGCTTTGCGGGAGGAATTTATCAGGGAATCTTTACACCGTGCAGTACGGTGTACTCTTTTCCATCGGTGTCAACAGTACTCATGTTTTATCAGGAAGGCAATCCCTCCAATCTCTTCCACGCAATTTCCGCCGCTGCTATCGGATTTATAACAGCCCTTGCACTGACTATTGCCGTCAAATATATCCGCGGGCCAGAACAACGCGGGCAAGCCCACAAGGGCTTCCCACCCCCTCACTCATGAGGGGCTTGCACACTTTGGCGCCGCCGCGATGCCTCCTTGCAGCTATATACCTCAAGGCGGCGTGTGCATCCTCCCGGAGGAATTTCCTATATCAAAAAAAGCCGCACACATAAGTCATCATACTTCGTGTGCGGCCTTCACCTATGTCAAGGCAGCGCCTGTCCGGCAATTTTCTATTCTTTTCCGTCAAAGCAGTACGTACAGAGTTTGCACGGTGACAGCCCAATCGATGCAACCAGATCATCCAGCCGGTGGTAGCGCAGCGTTGTAAAATTCTGGCGTCTTCGCACTTCCTCCACCATATCCTGATACCGGCTGCAGCAGGGATCTGCATACTCTTCCAGCACTTCCCCTGTCACTTCCTCTTCCCTTTCCTGGATAATCCTTCGCGTGATTAAATCCAGCTCTGACTTGGAGCGGGAGAAGTTCAGATATTTACAGCCAAACAGAAGTGGTGGGCATGCCGGACGGACATGCACTTCTTTCGCTCCGCTCTGATACAGGAATTCGGTTGTCTCATGAAGCTGGGTTCCTCGTACGATAGAGTCATCGATCAGCAGCAGCTTCTTATTCTCAATCAGTGCCTGTACCGGAATCAGTTTCATCTTGGCAATCAGATCCCGCTGGTTCTGGTTCGTCGGCATAAAGGAACGCGGCCAGGTTGGCGTATACTTAATAAATGGCCTGGCGTAGGGGATTCCGGATTCATTAGCATAGCCAATGGCATGTGCAATGCCGGAATCCGGCACTCCTGCCACGATGTCCGGTGATACGCTGTTCCCGTCCCGCTTTGCAAGCATGCTTCCGCACTTGTACCGCATCTCTTCGACATTAACTCCTTCGTAGGAAGAAGTCGGATAACCGTAATATACCCACAGGAAGGAACACATCTTCATCTCCTCACCCGGCGGGCTTACTGTCTCTACGCTCTCCGGTGTGATAAATACAATCTCAGCAGGCCCCAGTTCCTTATAATCCGTATACCCGAGATTGATGTACGCAAAATTCTCAAAGGAGACACAGTAAGCACCGTCTTTTCTGCCGACCACAAGCGGTGTGCGTCCATATCTGTCTCTCGCCGCATACAGCCCCTCCGTGGTCATCAGCAGCAGCGTCATGGAACCATCCACAAGCTGCTGGACGTACCGGATTCCCTCCACGATAGAATCCTTTTTGCAAATGAGGGATGCGATCAGTTCCGTTGCGTTGATCTGTCCGCCGCTCATCTCCTGAAAATGCGTATGTCCATTTTCATATACTTTTGACAGGAGCTCCTGCATATTATTAATCTTTCCGACCGTCGTGATTGCAAAGCTTCCCAGATGGGACTGGATCAGCAGCGGCTGCGGTTCGTAGTCCGAGATGCAGCCGATTCCGAAGCATCCCTTGAGCTCCTCTACATCTTTCTCAAACTTGGTGCGGAACGGTGAATTCTCTATATTATGAATCGCCCGCTGAAATCCGTCTTTCCCAAAAGTTGCCATCCCGCCTCTTCTTGTCCCAAGATGTGAATGATAATCCACACCATAAAACAACTCTAACGTACAGTCCGTTTTTGAAGCAACGCCAAAAAAGCCTCCCATGTTTTTGTCTCCTTCTAAAGTAAAATTTCTTTTGCATATAACAGGCAGCGTCATGAAGCATGCCCTCACAGCCTGTTTCCGCATCCAGTTTAACACAAACTGATTCCCAGCGTAAAGACTGTGAGGATCAGTTTTCCAAATATTTATTTCTGAGCTTCTCCTTGTCCGCATCGCTGAGCAGGATCCGGCTGCGCAGGTATTCCTCCATAGAACCATACTCCCTGTCAATCACATCCAGCGCCTTAACCAAATGCTTCACCTCTGCTCCCGCCGTAGAGCGCGCGGCCTGTACCGCTTCGTCCCCTAAGCCTTTATTTCTCAAAAACTGCTCCATGGCTTTTATATTTTCCTTGTAATAGTGGTTGGTTATCTCATAATCTTCCAGAATGACGCTGCGCTCAACGCCCAGTGCAGCCAACACCAGCACAGATCCGAATCCGGCCCTGTCTTTTCCGGCGGTACAGTGCCAAAGAACTGCTCCATGCTCATTTTCCAAAAGAATCCGGAAGAACCTGGCATATCCCTTTTGGGAAAATGGTGTTGTGGCAATCTCCACATACATATCTGCCATAGCGCCGCTCAGTAAGTACTTGATGGCCTCATCCGGCGTAAATACGCCGCTCGCTGCAACTGCGGCCATACTTCCGTTCTCCTCGTCCAGAATCGGTACGTGATAATTCTTCACCCCGTCCATCTCCGGGTCCGGCGCCTTGTCCCTCTCCGGTGTCGTCCTGAAATCAACCACATCCGTCAGGCCGTATATGTCCCTAAGCCTTTTCAGATCTTCCGGCAGGGCTTCTGCCAGCTTCCCCGTCCTCAACAGCGTGTCCATTTTGATTTTCCTGTTATCGGCTCCGGTGTATCCGCCAAGCTGCCTCGCATTGCCAACACCGGTAAGCCCTATTGATTTTAAATCCATATGATTCCTTCTCTGCCTCCTGTTTCCGCCACATTAACCGCATCGTATTTTATTATAGACCTTTTCCCTCTCCCGCACAAGATTCTTACATCCCACTTTTCCTTACTCCCCCTGCAAAAGGATAAAATGATTCTTATGATAGCTAAGCAGACCGTCCCTCTGCATTTTGGAGAGTTCATTGGACAGGGCGCTGCGGTCCACAGCCAGATAATCTGCCATCTGCTGCCTGTTAAATGGAACTTCAATCTCTTTTTTTCCCTGTTTTACCGCTTCAGACGAGAGGTAGGACAACAACCTTTCTCGAATGGATTTAGGCGTAATATGATTGATCTTCTGTGCCAGATTCAGATTCTTGGACGCCATAATCATAAGCAGGTTGCGTACAAGCCTGGCATGATGGCTGCAGGAGGACGCACAGCTTCTGACCACCTTTCCCACATCCAGAAACAGCACCGCTGTCTTCATCGTTGTAATAACATCCGCCATCATAGGGGCCCTCTGGCTGCACGCATAGGTCTCCGCAAACACCTCTCCCGGCAGTATATGCCCGATAATATTTTCATTTCCCCAGATATCCGGCCTCACAATATTGACGCCGCCCTCCAGCAGCAGCCCCATCCGTTCTATGTGCTGCCCTGCATGGTAAATGACCTCCCCTCGTGCGTATGCCCTCTCCTGCGCCCCCAGGCATCCCAGCATGGCTTTGGCCTCTTCCACGGTAACCCCCTCAAACAGTTTCGTTCCCACGATAAATTTATAATCCATAAATTTTCTCCGTTTCGTTGTAATAACAACTTTTTTTATATTTAAATTATAGTATAATGCCACTATAGATACAAGGAAAGGATTCAAATCCCTGAACAGTTATATACCGGCAAGTAAAAAGGAGGAATTGAAATGATAAGAAGAATTATAGAAATAAATGAAGAAAAATGCAACGGATGCGGATTATGTGCAGAAGCCTGCCACGAAGGGGCAATCGGCATGGTGAACGGAAAAGCCCGTCTGCTCAGAGACGATTACTGTGACGGCCTGGGAGACTGCCTTCCTGCCTGTCCGGCAGACGCGATCCGCTTCGTGGAACGGGAAGCCGCTGCATACGATGCCGAGGCGGTCAGGGCCCATCAGAAACACAAAAATACAGCCCCCCTGCCCTGCGGCTGCCCGGGCACGCAGGCAAGAGAGCTGAGGCCGCACACTGCTGCGAAGGCCTCCGCACCTTCTCCGGCCCCCACAGAATCCCAGCTGCGCCAGTGGCCGGTACAGATCAAACTCGTCCCGGTACAAGCGCCCTATTATGAAAATGCAGAGCTGCTCATCGCCGCCGACTGCACCGCGTACGCCTATGCAGGCTTCCATCAGGACTTCATGAAGGGCAAAATCACCCTCATGGGCTGTCCCAAACTAGACAGCATAGACTATACGGAAAAACTAACCGAAATCATCCGGCAGAATACCATAAAAAACGTCACCGTCGTCCGCATGGAAGTCCCCTGCTGCGGAGGAATAGAACAGGCCGTAGTGAATGCAGTACAAAACAGTGGGAAAAAAATCCCCTGCCAGATCATAACACTGTCAACCCAGGGAAAGATTTTATAATGGGGTGAGGGCGGCTGGTAGGGGCCGCAGGGAAATGCACAGCCAACTCCATCCGCCTCCCACTTCGGTTCCCCCACCGCTGTGTTACCAGGCGTCTGGATGCGCCCACTCTGCCGACGCATCCGCCATCTCAGGCAGTCGCCCCCTCCTCTATCCCCGCTCAGCCCAGCAAAAAACCGCCTTCTTGAGGAATTCTGCGCAGCCAGCTGTGTCTTTATCATAATATTCTGTAAACCGTGGGTCCGCCACATACATTTCAGTTATCCCGATATGCGCCTTCGGGGTATACTGCTTCCAGTTCATACCCAGCCATTCCTTATGAATGCCTACGATGTGCCGGGCTTTTTCACCTTCCGGACTTTCTCCGGCTTTCACAGCTGCATTTAACTCCTCGCGGATTTCCTCCTCCAGACTTGTCATACGGCTGTACTCTTCTTCTGTCATATTCAGCATCCTCTTGTTAGATTCTTCCACCGCATTCTCCCCGTATTTACGGCGGATCTCGTCTCCGTATTTTTCCTCATTGCTTTTTATCATTTCCGTTTTGAATGATTCGAATTTTTCTGCGTTGCTCATTATAATTTCTCCTTTCATTGACGCAATTGTCTTTTTAACGGCAGTTATCATATTATCCAGCCTGGCCTGCTGCAGTTCCAGCTCCTCCAGATGTTCATGGAGTGCGGCCATAACATCAAAATCGTCACTTTGAATGATCGCCGCAATCTGCTCCAGCTTCAATCCCCTCTCTTTGTAAAACAGAATCTGCTGCAGCAGCTCCAGCTCTGTCTCACCATAATAGCGGTAGCCCGATTCCCTTACACAAGAAGGTTTGAGTAAGCCGATCTTGTCATAGTAGCGCAGAGTACGTGCACTGATACCCGCGATTTCCGATAATTCTCTAATACTATATTCCATATTCATTTCCTCCTGCCGTAATTTGAATATAGCAGTTGACGCTGCGTCAAAGTCAATAGAAATCTAATTTTTATTTTATTATAATACTGCCATATCCATTATATCAGCCCATTAAACTTCTTCATACCCCGTTCTAACATCTCCTAAAACATCCACACTTTACACCCCCGCCCGTCATCTAACCCCAAAATTCGTCCGCAGGCTTTAGCCCTAAGGACGAATGGAAACACCCAAAAACTGCAAATGCTCCGAAACTATAACACCGCATACATTTACCGAAACTACGCCGTACCACCAAACGATTCAATAAGCCTTCCCGGTCAAGGAGCCGCCCTCAGTTGGCAGTCTTTTCTACCGACCGGATGCACCCAGCGAAATGAAGGGAGAGCCGCAAGCCTCCCCAGTGCACATATGCCGTTGCAAAATGCTAAAAGCGAACCTTAGAAATTCTTGGAATCCGGCAGCCGGGAAAGTGGAGAGATTTTGTGATCTCCGAATCACAAAATCGGCTGACCCAGTGCGTGAAATCATCAGATTTCACGTGCTGTGTCAGCCTGTGCTCCGCTTTCACGGC
>OBZW01000946.1_pt1 | contig 11611 bp, 10 predicted proteins | sample 1477021 | NCBI WGS metagenome assembly OBZW01 (sample SAMEA2580262, study PRJEB22360) | human gut metagenome | biome: human gut; feature: human-associated habitat; material: faeces | place: Denmark | collected 2008/2010
CATCCACAATGTGCCGGCGGTCCAGTCCCCCCTTCTTCCCCAGCCGGTAACGGCGGGCACTGCGGTTGCTTTTGCGGATTCCGCAGTAGTAGCAGTCGTTTTTACAGTAATTCGTAAACTCAATCAGGCCGCGGATATACACAGCGTGTCCATAGTATTTATGCCGGACTGTACGCGCACGTTCAAACAAATATTTTGCCAGTTCTGGCGTGCGGCCGCGGATAAGAACCGTCCATTCTTCCCTGGAAAGCGCACCGGTCTGTTCCAGTTTATCAATCAAATGCTTCATAGAAAATTCTCCTTTTTAATGGGCACGCCAAAGCGGCACCCGGACTCTTTTATACCCAAAGGGCATTCCGTAACACATGGCCTGACGGGCGGGTCTGCCAGTTCCCTACTTCGTCTTGGCATAAATCGTTTTCGTACTGACACCAGGCAGCATACCCAGCTTCCCGGAAAGAGCGCTGATAACATCATTCGGCGCGTCCATGGCAATACTGATAATGGAAATATTCTTTTCCCGATATGGAATGCCCATTCTGCCCACAATGTACTGTCCATATTCACTGAGCAGATGGTTCAGCTCCTCCACCGAATCAGTACAGTCCAGAACGATTCCAATCAAAGCAATTCTCGTCTCCATAAAACCTCCTTATATCCTCAGAATATAGACAAGTGCAAAAAAATACCTGCACCAAAGGCGCAGGCGATAAAAAGGGGAAGACTTCCCCTTTTGGAAACGAGAAAAATCCCGTATCAATCATCTCTGTGCGCCTTCTTACTCAGGTGTAACCCTTTATAATCAGAACGAATTTTAATAAATTATAGCACAATAAATAAATATAAACAACATATTTCCTTTCCTTTGCGTTTTTATTGACAAAATGGATGGTGTGTGTTAAATTTAGACTAAAGTACAAACATTGGTCTAAATTACGTTTTTATAAGCACATCATAAGGCAAGCGAGGGTTGGAATCATGAGTCTGATAACGAATATTCAGAAGTATTCTATCCATGACGGAGATGGAATACGGACGACGGTTTTTTTCAAAGGCTGTCGTTTGAGGTGTGTCTGGTGCCACAATCCGGAGACGCAGAGTTTTAAGAAGGAGCTGCTGTGCGACAGTGAAAAATGTGTGGGCTGCGGAGGCTGCGCGGCTGTCTGTCCGAACGGGGCTGTTGAAATGTTCGGACAAAAAGCCGTTACCGACAGGGCGAAATGCACGGCCTGTGGGATATGTACGGATTATTGCAACCGGAACCTCCGGGAGATAGCGGGAAAAGAATATACGGTCAATGAACTTGTGAAGGAGCTCAGGAAAGATGAGATGTTTTACGAGGAATCCGGCGGAGGGGTTACGCTTTCCGGCGGAGAAGTGATGGCGGCTGAGATAGAATTTGTGGAGGCGCTTGCGAAAAAGCTGTATCACTATGGGATCTCTGTCACGATCGATACATGCGGGCAGGCGCCGTATGAAAATTATAAACGGATTCTGCCTTATACGGACACTTTTTTGTATGACATCAAGACATTGGATACGGAGCTGCACAAAAAGTATATGGGGGCCGGCAATGAGCTGATTCTGGAAAATCTGGAAAAGCTGAGCCGGGACGGGGCCAGAATCTATATCCGTATTCCGGTCATCAAAGAAGTGAACGGCAATGAGGAAGCGATGAAGGCGATGATCCGTTACCTTCAGGAGAAAAACATTCATGCAGCAAGAGTGAACCTGCTGCCATATCATAACACGGGCTCCGGTAAATACCTAAAAGCGGGCATGCGCTACGAAGGGGCAGACATGCATGCACCCGACAGGGAAGAAATGAATCATTTTGTAGAACTATTCCGGAAAGCCGGATTCCAGGATGTAAAAATAGGAGGTTAAGATGGAAGAAAGAGGAATGAATGCACGCATAAAGGCTCTTAGAAAGCTGAGTCTGGATACACCTGCGCATATTGATCTGGAGCGGGCGCTCAGTGAGACCGCTACCTACAAGAAATATGAAGGCGAATTGTCTGTACCGGAGCTGCGCGGACAGGTATTAAAGGATTATTTTTCAACAAAAACGCTGTATATCGGTGAGGGCGAGCTGATTGTGGGGGAGAAAGGGGATTCCCCGCAGGCGGCTCCGACATTTCCGGAGCTGTGCTGTCATACAGTGGAAGATATGCATGTCATGAACGACAGAGACCTGATTAACTTTAGGGTAAAGGAAACAGACTATAAAGTACAGGAAGAAGTCATGATTCCATACTGGGAAAAGCGTTCTATGAGGAGCCGTATTCTCCGCCAGATGACACCGGAGTGGAAAGACGCCTATGAGGCCGGCATTTTTACAGAATTTATGGAGCAGAGAGGGCCGGGACATACGGTTGGCTCTGTGAAAATTTATGAAAAAGGTTTTCTGGATTACAAAGAAGATATTCAGAATGCGATCGACAAGCTGGATTTTATGAACGATACGGAAGCATTTGATAAGAAGAATGAACTGGAAGGCATGAAGCTGGCCTGCGATGCAATCATGATACTTGGGGAAAGATATGCTGCATATGCACGTGAACTGGCAGCAAAGGAGGGGGATGCGGGGCGCAGAGAAGAGCTTCTTCAGATTGCAGCCAACTGTGATGTAGTTCCCGCCCACAAGCCAAAGACTTACTGGCAGGCGATCCAAATGTACTGGTTTGTGCATCTTGGCGTGACAAGCGAACTGAATCCCTGGGATGCATACAGCCCGGGACGCCTGGATCAGCATCTGAATCCGTTCTACGAAAAGGATGTGGAGTCAGGAATTCTGGATGATGACAGGGCGCTGGAACTTTTAGAGTGCCTTTGGGTGAAGTTCAACAACCAGCCTGCTCCTCCAAAAGTGGGGATCACATTGAAGGAGAGCAGCACTTATACAGATTTTGCAAATCTGAATACGGGCGGCATTACACCGAACGGAGAAAATGGGGTGAATAATGTCAGCTATCTGATTCTGGACTGTATGGACGAGATGAAGCTGCTGCAGCCAAGTTCCAATGTACAGATCAGTAGAAAAACGCCTCAGAAGTTTCTGAAGCGTGCCTGTGAGATCTCCAGAAAAGGCTGGGGACAGCCCGCATTTTATAATACGGAAGCTATCGTTCAGGAGCTTCTCAACGCAGGAAAATCACTTGAGGATGCAAGACGCGGAGGAACCAGCGGCTGTGTGGAGACGGGCGCTTTTGGAAATGAGGCTTATATTCTGACCGGATATTTTAACATACCGAAGGTATTCGAGCTGACATTGAATAATGGGTTTGACAAGATGACCGGTAAGCAGCTGGGGTTAACGCTGGGCAATGCGGCAGATTTTGCTTCATATGACGAGTTGTTTGAAGCATTTAAGAAGCAGATGAAGTATTTCATTGATATCAAGATTAAGGGAAGCAATGTGATCGAAAAGATTTACGCCGAATATATGCCCGTGCCGTTTCTTTCAATTATTACGAACGACTGTATTTCCAAGGGAAAAGATTATAATGGCGGCGGTGCAAGGTACAATACGAAGTACCTGCAGGGTGTGGGCATCGGTACGATTACAGACTGCCTTTCCGCTGTGAAATACCATGTTTATGATAATAAAACATTTACCATGGAAGAATTGATGCAGGCGCTGGATGATAACTTCGAGGGGCATGACCGTATTGCGAATCTGGTGCGCAATAAGGCCCCAAAATACGGGAATGACGATGACTATGCGGATGATATTATGCGCTCTGTGTTTGAGTATTACAGGAGCCAGGTAACGGGGCGTCCCAATATGCTGGGGGGAATGTACAGGATTAATATGCTGCCGACGACCTGCCATGTGTATTTTGGTGATGTGATGATGGCGAGCGCAAACGGGCGTCTGGCGCACAAACCGGTATCCGAAGGAATTTCTCCGGAGAAGGGAGCGGATACCAACGGACCGACAGCTGTCGTGAAGTCCTGCGCGAAGATGGACCACCTGCAGACAGGGGGGACACTGCTGAACCAGAAGTTCACTCCAAGCGTGGTGTCGGGAAAAGAGGGGCTGGAGCAGATGGCAAATCTAGTGCGCACGTATTTCAACATGGATGGACACCATATACAGTTCAATGTGATTGACAGAGAAACCCTGATCCAGGCACAGAAGCATCCCGATGATTACAAGGATCTGATTGTGCGTGTGGCAGGCTATAGCGACCATTTCAGAAATCTGAGTAAAGCGCTGCAGGATGAGATTATTGAAAGGACGGAACAGAATTTTCACTGATATTTCGTCTGATGACAGGTTTCACTTTTGAGGATTAAGTGGTAAGATATAAGAAAAATATAAGATCCTTGGAGGTATAAGATGAGAACAATCAAAGCACAGAAACTGACAGCGGAAGCATTTTCAAAGTATGGAGAGTTTTATAACCTGGTGGAGCCGGAGGGGAACGCACTTGGGGCATTCTATAATGACAAGGTAGCGCTCCCTGTTTCCGGAAGGGTCCCGGTCACCTTCTCATCTCTTGTCACAGAAAAAGCAGACAAGATGATCGTTAATTCTGCAGAGTATCATAATTACACGGGGGAAGGAATCCTCCCGCTGGACGGAGATGTTGTGATTCATGCAGCGCCTCCGACAAAAGACCCGGTACCGCAGCTGACAGAAGCCTTTGTTGTGCCGAAGGGAACCGTGGTGAAGCTGAATACGGGCGTATGGCACCTCGCGCCGATGCCGGTAGAAGAAGAGGTGGTGCATGTACTGATTGTTCTGCCGGAAAGGGTTTATGCGAATGACTGCTGCGTGGTGGATTATCCGGAGGAAGACTGGATTGAGATTGAACTGTAGAAAACAGCAGGCAGCCATGGATAAAAGAGAGACTGTCTGGTTTTCCGGTGCAGTCTCTTTTCCGGCTGTAAAGGGGCCTGACCTTTGTATCAGATAAGAGGAAAGTAAAAAGGTGGGAATATGTCAGAAGTTAGAAAGCGCATCGTATTTTATGGCCGTGTCCAGGGTGTAGGCTTCCGTTATACAGCCAAGTATCTTGCACAGTCACTGCAGCTGACTGGATGGGTGAAAAATGAATGGGACGGCACGGTAACCATGGAAATCCAGGGGCGGGAACCAATGATAAACAAATTGTTGGTGGGATTGAACCAGGGACATTTCATAACAATAGAATGGATGGATACGGAAGAAATTCCTACAGAGAAAGAAAGCGGTTTCACCGTGCGGTAAAAGGGGTCTGACCCCTTTGCCCCTGATTGATAAAAATTAAACGAGGAGGACAACTATGAAATTAGGATTTATTGGAACAGGCAATATGGCAGGCGCTATTATGGGCGGCATTATTAAAGAGGGGATTTTCAGTGCTGAAGAGATTATCGGTTCGGATGTCTTTGAACCGGGGAGAGAAAAGGCCAGAACTTTATATGGAATTAACGTAACAGCAGATAACAAGGAAGTTGTTGAGAAGTCAGAGGTAGTTGTCCTTTCTGTAAAACCACAGTTTTATGCATCTGCAATTGAGGAAATAAAAGATACCGTCAGGGATGACCAGATCATAATTACGATTGCGCCGGGAAAAACACTGGCTTGGCTGGAGGAACAGTTTGGCAAAAAGGTAAAAATAGTCCGTACCATGCCGAATACGCCGGCAATGGTAGGAGAGGGGATGACGGCTGCCTGTCCGAATGAGTACGTGACAGAAGAGGAACTGAAGTATACAGTCAGTATCTTAAGTGCGTTTGGAAAAGTGGAAATAGTACCGGAGAGACTGATGGATGTTGTTGTTTCTACAAGTGGAAGTTCACCGGCCTATGTATTTATGTTTATTGAAGCAATGGCAGATGCTGCAGTTGCCGATGGCATGCCGAGGGCACAGGCATATAAGTTCGCTGCACAGGCCGTATACGGCAGCGCCAAGATGGTACTGGAGACGGGAAAACATCCTGGAGAACTTAAAGATATGGTGTGCTCTCCTGCAGGAACTACGATAGAAGCAGTCAGAGTCCTGGAAAAGAATGGATTCAGAAGCGCGGTAATTGAGGCAATGAAAGCCTGCACGGAGATATCAAAAAATATGTGAGCTTTATTTTATAGATTTGCTTAAAGCATCTGTAAAGGGCCGGATTCAGTAAAAAGGATCCGGCCCTTTGTGAAATAACTGACAATCAGCATCAGAGGGGTCAGACCCCTCTGCAGACTCTGTCGAGTTAACTTTGAGGTTTTCTTTCCACTTATTGAATTTTGTGTTAAAATAGTTATTAAGAATTCTATCAAAGAAGGGCTGGAGATTATGGCGAAATCTAAAGAAAATAAGGGCGTGAAAGCAAGGCTTGTATCCGCTGCATGGCAGCTGTTCCACGATAAGGGATATGACCAAACAACGGTAGACGATATCATTGAACTTTCGGGTACTTCCAAAGGATCATTTTATTATTATTTTGACACAAAGGATGAATTGCTCAGCACGTTATCTACAGTGCTGGATGATTTTTACGAAGAGCTTTCTGCGGAGATAGATCCGGATATGAATAATTACGATAAGCTTTTGTACCTGAATTACAGAGCACATTCTATGATCGAGGAGAAGATCAATATAGACCTGCTGGCATCTTTGTATTCCACGCAGCTGACCGCTAAGGGGCAGAGACACCTTCTGGACAGGAACAGAGTGTATTACCGGCTGATCACAGGTATCGTGGAGGAGGGCCAGAAAAAAGGTGAGATCCGCCAGGATAAGTCTATCACTGAGATTACCAAGTATTACTCTCTGTGTGAGCGTGCGCTGATTTCAGACTGGTGCCTGAGCAGGGGGGACTATTCACTGGGAGAATACAGCCGGGAATATATGCCGGTCATGATGGAATATTTTAAAATTGAGGAGTAAGCAGATGAATATTCAGGGTTTGCAAAAACTGACACTTTTGGATTATCCGGAGAAAGTGGCGTGTACGATTTTTACCGCAGGGTGTAACTTCCGGTGTCCTTTTTGCCATAATGCTTCGCTGGTTACCCACGTGGATGTGAATCATAACATACCAGAGGAAGAAGTATTTTCTTTTCTTAAGAAACGCCAGGGGGTTCTGGACGGCGTATGCATCACGGGCGGGGAGCCATTGTTACAGCCGGATATAGAGGACTTTATAAAAGCGGTAAAGGACCTGGGATACGCGGTAAAACTGGATACAAATGGAAGCAGTGCCGCCCGTCTGAAGCGGCTCGTAGATCAGCGCCTGGTTGACTATGTGGCGATGGATATAAAAAATGCTCCAAATAAATATGGTATGACGATCGGGATCGAGGGTTATCATTTGGAAGATATTCTGCAGAGCGTGGATTTCCTGATGTCAGGAGCGGTGCCCTGCGAATTTCGAACTACGGTTGTCAGGGAATTTCATAAAAGGGAAGATTTTGCAGCTATTGGACGTTGGCTTCGGGGAGCTGAAAAATATTATCTGCAGGGATTTGTGGATTCCGGAGATCTGATCAGGCCGGGGCTGCGCGCTTATACAAAAGAGATTATGGAACAGGCTCTGGAGATTGTAAAAAGAAATATTCCCAATGCTGAACTCAGAGGAGTTGAGTGAAGTCTACCGCCTCAGGCAGGCTGTATGGGATGTTAAAGTAGCGCGGGACGGAGTATGCAGCTTGAAAGGTCAGATCCTTACATAGGAAATTGTATCTATATCTAGTTGGAAACGAAAAAGTTGCATACTAGATATTGTTGTTCTTTGTTGACAAGTGAAAAATATGGTGATAGAATATTTTCAGATGCCCAACTAGATCCGGTTGGGCAAAAATTATCTGACTTTGATTTAGAGAAAGGGGCGACCGTACAATATGTATCAGGTTACAAAAAGAGATGGGAAGGTAGCTGACTTCAATCTTGCCAAGATAGGGGAGGCGATCAGGAAGGCATTCGAAGCCCAGGAAAAGCAATACAATCAGGACATAATCGATCTGCTGGCGCTGAAGGTTACGGCAGATTTTGAACCAAAGATTAAAAAAGGCATGGTATCCGTGGAGGATATTCAGGACAGTGTGGAGTCCGTGCTGATAAAGGCAGGATATGCAGATGTTGCGAAAGGTTACATTTTATACAGAAAACAGAGGGAGAAGATTCGGAATCTGAATTCAACCCTGCTGGATTACAAAGAAATTGTGGACAGTTATGTGAAGATTACCGACTGGCGTGTAAAAGAGAATTCAACAGTGACCTATTCTGTCGGCGGTCTGATTCTCAGCAACTCCGGCGCTATCACAGCGAATTACTGGCTGTCTGAGATTTATGACGATGAAGTGGGGAGAGCGCACAAGAATGCGGACATTCACATTCATGATCTGTCCATGCTTACCGGTTACTGTGCAGGATGGTCCCTGAAACAGCTGATCCAGGATGGCCTGGGCGGCATTACGGGCAGGATCACGTCGGCACCGGCCAAGCATCTGAGCGTACTCTGCAACCAGATGGTTAACTTTCTGGGAATCATGCAGAATGAATGGGCAGGGGCACAGGCATTTTCATCCTTTGACACCTATCTGGCGCCCTTTGTCAAGAAAGACAATCTGACATATCCGGAAGTAAAGAAATGTATCGAATCCTTCATATACGGCGTAAATATACCGTCACGCTGGGGGACTCAGGCTCCGTTCTCCAATATTACACTGGACTGGACAGTACCGGGGGATTTGGCAAATCTTCCTGCTATAGTAGGAGGCGTTCAGCAGGATTTCACCTATGGTGACTGTAAAGCAGAGATGGATATGATCAATAAGGCATTTATCGAGACGATGATTGAGGGGGATGCCGAGGGCAGAGGATTCCAGTATCCGATCCCGACTTATTCCATTACAAATGATTTTGACTGGTCTGATACAGAGAATAACCGTCTCCTTTTTGAAATGACAGCGAAGTACGGAACTCCTTATTTTTCAAATTATATAAACAGCGATATGGAACCGAGCGATGTCAGAAGTATGTGCTGTCGTCTGCGCCTGGATCTGCGTGAACTGCGCAAGAAATCCGGCGGTTTCTTCGGAAGCGGAGAGAGTACAGGCTCTATTGGCGTAGTTACCATCAACATGCCGCGTATTGCATATCTGGCCGAGGATGAGGCAGGATTCTATAAACACCTGGATAAAATGATGGATATTGCAGCAAGTTCCCTTCATACAAAGCGTATTGTCATATCAAAGCTTATGGAGGAAGGGCTGTATCCTTACACAAAGAGATATCTTGGTTCCTTTGAGAATCATTTCTCCACAATTGGGCTGATCGGCATGAATGAGGCCGGCCTGAATGCAAAATGGATCCGAAAAGACATGACAAGCGCAGAGACCCAGCAGTTTACCAAAGATGTACTGAACCATATGAGGGAAAGACTGTCTGATTATCAGGAAATGTACGGAGAGCTGTTTAACCTGGAGGCAACTCCTGCAGAGTCAACCACCTACCGTCTGGCAAAACATGACGTGGAACAGTTCCCGGATATCATTACTGCTGCTGAGGGAGACGGAACACCGTATTATACAAACAGCTCACATTTGCCGGTTGGCTATACCGAAGATGTATTTGAAGCACTTGACATTCAGGATGAGCTTCAGACACTCTATACATCCGGGACTGTATTCCATACCTTCCTTGGAGAAAAACTGCCGGGCTGGAAAGCAGCGGCATCATTGGTTAAGAAGATCGCAGAGAACTACAAAATGCCATATTATACAATGTCACCGACCTATTCCATCTGTAAGAACCATGGATATATTTCCGGAGAACAATACAAATGCCCGCACTGCGGAGAGGAAACGGAAGTATACAGCCGTATTACGGGGTACTACCGTCCTGTAAAGAACTGGAACGATGGTAAGACACAGGAATTCAAGGACCGCAAGGTGTACGATATCAGCAATTCCAAGATGAGCATACGGACACATGAGGCACAGAAGGCGGCAGAAGAAGTGGCTGTTCCGGCGGGAGAAATGAAAACGCTCCTCTTTACAACCAAGACCTGTCCGAACTGTAAGATTGCAACCAGTTCTCTGGAAAAAGCAAATATAGCCTATGAGATTGTAGATGCAGAGGAAAATGAAGAACTTGTGAAAAAATACGGTGTAATGCAGGCTCCGACACTGGTTGTAGTCGGTGAGGATGGCGTGCAGAAAATGGCAAATGCTTCGAATATAAAAGCGTATGCCGAGGCACACTAGTACATTATATAATAATTAACTGCCACATAAGCCGACCTAAATTTCCGATAGCACTGCTCTCCAAGCCTCAGCGTAACCCACTACGCCTGCGTTTGTGGAGCAGCACTCTCGAGAATTTATCTCAGCTTATGAGTCAGTTACTTATTTTACGATGTACTAGAGTATAACAGATAAACGGCAGTGGCGGGCGGAGAGGAATCGGTATCCCCCACTGACATGAGTTCAATCTACGCATCATGATAGGATGTAGGCGTATTCTGTGAAATTACCGGGCGTGTATTGAAATAACAAGGAGGGCTGATTATGTATGATATCGGAATTATCGGCGGCGGTACGGCAGGCATGACTGCGGCAATATATGGACAGAGAGCCGGGAAACGTACATTAATTATTGAAAGTATGAATTTCGGAGGGCAGATTACTTCTTCCCACAATGTAGAGAATTACCCTGGGATTGCAAGTGTAAGCGGCAGTGAATTTTCCATGAATCTGCTGGATCAGGCGATGAAGCTGGGAACAGAGACCGTGATGGAACAGGTCACGGGTATCCGGGATGAGGACGGCTTAAAGATCATAGAGACTGCAGGAAAAGAATACCCATGCAGAACCGTGATTATCGCCACAGGAGTCACGCACCGGCACTTAGGACTGGAAAAAGAGATCCAGCTCACCGGCGCAGGCATATCTTATTGTGCCACCTGTGACGGTGCATTTTTCAAAGGCCGTGATGTTGCGGTCATAGGAGGCGGAAATACGGCGCTTCAGGATGCGGAGTTTCTTTCCAACTACTGCAAAAAGGTATATCTGGTACACAGAAGAGATGAATTCCGCGGTGACAGCAGTCTGGTAGACGCACTGAAGGCAAGAGATAACGTAGAATTCGTGCTCAGTGCTACAGTGAAAGATATCATAGGAGAGACCATGGTAGAGGGCCTGACCCTGAACAACAAAAAGACCGGAGAAGATTTCAAAATAGACGTAGCAGGAGTATTTGTGGCAATCGGACAGATCCCCCAGAACCAGGTATTTGCCGAATTCGTAAAACTGGATGCGGATGGATTCATACTGGCTTCCGAGGACTGCATGACCTCCCGGCCAGGTGTGTTCGCAGCAGGAGACTGCCGTACAAAAGAAGTGCGCCAGCTCACAACAGCGGCGGCAGATGGGGCGGTAGCGGCTTTAGCGGCTTGTAAGTATTTGGTTTGATGTCCGCCTGTCTTGGATGTTGTATGCGGCGCAGGCCGGGTGCATCCTGGCGGTAGACGCCAGTGGCAAGAAAGATCCCGTGCAGCAACTAAATATACACCGCACACCGTTACAGGAAGCCCCCTCTTATTTGGAGTATTATCTACCGATTGGATGAACCGAGCTGTATGGGGGCGCGGCAGGGCTCTCTGGGATGCTCTTTTGCGGTGTTAC
>OBZW01000958.1_pt1 | contig 11453 bp, 6 predicted proteins | sample 1477021 | NCBI WGS metagenome assembly OBZW01 (sample SAMEA2580262, study PRJEB22360) | human gut metagenome | biome: human gut; feature: human-associated habitat; material: faeces | place: Denmark | collected 2008/2010
GATGGCCGCCGCCGATGCGACGGCACCTGTACCCGCAGCAAAATGCCGGTTCCACGCCCATGCGACAACCGCAGGCAACGCGGTTTCGGACCGCACCGGCAGCATTCCCTGCCGGAAAAAACCGAATCGAATCTCGAATCCGCTGATCGCTTCCGGCGCTTCCCGCACCATACAGAGCCATTGGCGACCATACCTATATTTATTTAACCGACAACATTCAAACAACTTAAACATTTAACCAAAAACAAATGCTTATGAATTTTAAATTCTACGTTAAGAGGTTTTTGTTATCCCTGTTTCTGGTGCTGGCATCGACGATGCTCTACGCCCAGAAGAAAGCGGATATCACAGGAACCGTCTACGATTCGGACGGCACTACCCCGGCGGTAGGCTGCGCCGTAACGATCGAGGGAACACCGACAGGTGTTATCACGGACATCAACGGCAAGTACAAAATAAGGGGGGGGGAAACTCAGACCCTCGTTTTTTCTTCGCTGGGTTATAAGACCCAGAAGATACTAATAGGCCCTAAAACGCGGATAGACGTCACGCTGGAGGCCGACAGTCAGGAAATCGAAGGCGTCGTCGTAACCGCACTCGGTATCAAGCGAGACGAAAAAGCGCTCGGTTATGCCGTTACGAAGGTGGACAACGATGTGCTCACCAGCACGGTATCGAGCAACTGGATGAATGCTCTGTCAGGCAAGGTCGCCGGTCTGAACTTCGATCAGGCGTCGACGGGTCCCGGAGGATCGATGCGCGTGACTCTCCGCGGCGAAACCTCCATCAACATGAACGGCGGCACGGCCCTGTTCGTGGTCGACGGAGTGCCCATCACCAGCAGCACCACTTCCAGCACGTCGGAAAGCGCATACAACTCGACCGACGGCGCCGTAGACTTCGGTAACGCCGCGGGCGACATCAACCCCGAAGACATCGAGAACGTATCCGTACTGAAAGGTCCCGCCGCAACGGCATTGTACGGATCGCGCGCCGCAAACGGCGCCATCATCATCGTCGTTCAGTCGGGTCGCACCACCAAAGGCATAGGCGTTACGTTCAGCTCGTCGGTTTCGTTCGAGAAAGCCGGATTCTGGCCCGATTTCCAGTACGAATACGGCGCAGGACGCTTCGGCGGCAACCCCTATTCGTTCTACAGCGTAGACGGCGTGTCGCGCAACTGGTCGTCCTATGCCTTCGGCGACAAGTTCGACGGCCATCTGACCTACGAGTGGCCTTCGCTGAACGACGACGGCACCTATACGATGATGGAGTGGCGTCCGCGCAACTTCTTCGCGGGATTCTTCGACACCGGCGTAACGTGGAACAACAACATCTCGGTCAGCGGCAACAACGGCAAAGGCACCTCGGTCCGGGTTTCGGTAACCGACGTGCGCAACGACTGGATCGTTCCCAACACCGGTTACAAACAGCAGACCTTCTCGATATCGCTCTCGCAGCAGATCAACAAGTACATCAAGCTGGACGCCAAGGTGAACTACTACCGCAAGGACAGCGACAACCTGCCGATGACCGGTTACGGCGGCTCGTCGATCATGTATCCGCTGCTGTGGAATACGCCCAACGTGGACGCCCAGTGGTTCAAGGCGGACTACAAGAAATGGGTGCGCGAAGGCGGTGACCTGAGCAAAAGCACCCAGCACGTATCGGCCAACGGCAACAACCCCTACTACACGGCTTACGAACAGCTCAACAAACTCGACCGCGACCGCGTGTTCGGCAATCTGGCAGCGACGATCAACTTCACCGAAGAGCTTTCGCTGATCCTGCGATGCGGCATGGACCTCAACAACGATTTCCGCACCCAGCAGAAACCCAAGGGCGCCAAGACCTACATCAACGGTATGTACAAGGAGCAGACCGTGTTCGACTACGAGATGAACAACGACTTCCTGCTGCGCTATACCAAGAAACTGAACGACTTCGACCTGAGCGCATCGTTCGGCGGCAACAACATGATGCAGTCCTACCGTTCGAACACCTCGCTGGCCGAAAGTCTGGTCGTGGACCGCGACTACCGCCTGAGCAACTCGGTGGACCGTCCCAAAGTGACTTCCATACGCCGTCAGAAGTCGATCAACAGCTTCTACGGACTCATATCGGCCAGCTGGCGCAACATGATATTCCTCGACGTCACCGGCCGCAACGACTGGTCGAGTACGCTGGCTCCGGGCAACAACTCCTATTTCTATCCTTCGGTCAGCGGCAGCGTCATTCTCAGCGACCTGCTGCACATCGACACCCCGATGGTCAATTTCCTCAAGGTGCGGGCTTCGTGGGCCAACGTGGGTAACGACACGTCGCCCTATCAGCTGCTCAACTACTACAACAACTCCTCCTTCACCGGCGGCTTCAACATGCCGACCAACAAGGCAAACTACAACCTCAAACCCGAAAACGTCGAGAGCTGGGAGTTCGGCGTCGAGGGCCGCTTCTTCGACAGCCGTCTGACGTTCGACGTGGCGTTCTACAACGCGACCACCACGAACCAGATCATTTCGGTGCCCGTAGACATCACCACCGGCGTCTACAATACGATCGTGAACGCGGGCGAAATCAACAACCGCGGCTGGGAGGTATCGGCCCGCATACAGCCCGTGAGGAACAAGAACATCCGCTGGGACATGAACTTCACGTGGTCGCGCAACCGCAACAAGGTCGTGGAGCTGGCTCCGAATCTGGATTCTTGGACCATCGCAACCGGTCCCCGCGGCGAAATCCGCGCCGTTCCGGGCGGATCGCTGGGCGACCTGTACGGTTCGGGCTACGAGAAGGCCCCCAAGGGTTCCTACGTCACGGCCGACGACGGATCGACGATCGACGTATCGGGATGGGACATCGTCGATTCGGACGGTTATCCCGTACTGGCTTCGGAATTCGAGAACCTCGGCAACACGCAGGCCGACTGGAAGGCGGGCTGGATGAACTCGATCTCCTACAAGAATTTCCGCCTGAGCTTCTCGTTCTCGGCGCAATGGGGCGGGCAGGCCTACTCCTTCACCAACGCCATGCTGGGCTATCAGGGTAAGATAAAGGCGACGCTCCCCGGCCGTTACGACGGTCTGATCCACAAGGGCGTGAACCAGAACGCCGACGGCACCTACTCGATCAACAAGACCGTGACGGCCAGCATCGAGAGCTACTACAACCTGCGCGTGTTCAACCGCGACAACGTGGTGAACAACACCTTCAGCACGTCGTTCCTGAAGATGAAGGACATACGTCTCGAATATTCGCTTCCCAAGAAGATCGCGGCCAAGACCAAGGTGCTGCAGGGCGCTTCGATCGCCTTCTTCGCCACGAACCTCTTCTGCTGGACCAACTGGCCGCAGTTCGACCCGGAGATCGCGACGATGAACGGTTCGGAAATCACCAAGGGTTTCGAAACCGCGGCGTTCCCGATGACACGCACGTATGGCGTTAATCTTAAACTTCAATTCTAATAAGACGATGAAACGAATCAATTCATATATATTGACCGGGGGAGTGATAATCTTGGGATTGTGCGGCTGTACGAGCAATTTCGACGATTACAACAAGGACCCCAACCGGGCGGAGGTCGGCAAGGCCAACTCCTCCCAGATGCTCGAAGACCTGATTTTCGAGGGCGCCGGAAGCATGAAATACCGCACGTGGCGCCACAACAACGAGTTCATGCAGTATACGGTGGAGACCAGCACGCTGAATCAGCTGCACCGCTTCGTGCTCACCGACAGCGAATTCAAGGGCGCGTGGAACTTCTGCGGACGCTGGGCCGTCAATGCCATAGAGATGTATAAGCTCGCGGAGAAGGAGGAGAATACCAACGCGCAGGCCATAGCCCTGACCATGAAGGCGCTCTACCTTTCGAACATGACCGACCTGTTCGGCGACATGCCCTTCAAGGAGGCGTTCAAAGGCATCGACGAAAACATCATGCAGCCGAAATTCGACGATCAGAAAGTCATCTACGACTCGCTGCTGATGGACCTCGAACGGGCCAACACGCTTTACACGAAGACCTCGACCATAGACGCCAAGCGCGACCTGCTCTACAACGGCGACGTGACCAAATGGCGGAAGTTCACCAACTCGCTCTATCTGCGCCTGCTGATGCGCGTGAGCAACCGCAGGGACATGAATTCGGCGGAACGCATCAAGACCGTATTCGAGAACCCCTCGCAGTACCCCATATTCGAGAGCAACGACGACAACGCCACGCTGAAATACAGCGGCACGCGTCCGTTCGTCAATGATTTCGGCGACAACGCCACCGACGACAGCGCGATGGGCGAACGTTTCATCAACATCATGGTGGACTCAAGCGACCCCCGCATCTCGGTTTACTGCAACCGCGTAAGCTCCGGAGCCAACGCGGGCGGTTACGTGGGAATCACGAGCGGCGCCCCGGCTTCGGTCATCTCCAAACAGTCGGCCGACGGCGCGTCCAACAGCAACAATACGACTTTCAGGCAGTACACCTCCCCGTACACGTTCATGACCTATTCGGAGGTGCTGTTCATCAAGGCCGAGGCCATTCAGCGCGGAATGATGGACGGCGAAGCATCGGAGACCTACTATGCTGCGGTCACGGCGTCGCTCAAGCAGTGGATTCCCGACATCTCAGAATCGGCCGTCGAAACCTTCCTGCAGAACGGAGCCGTGGCTTACGACGCTACGACCGAAATCATCATAACCCAGAAATACGTTTCGCTGTTCACGGTGGGCTACGAGTCTTGGCACGAGTACCGCCGGACGGGTTATCCCCTGCTGGTGATGGGCGAAGCCATCCGCAACGACGGCGTGCATCCGACCCGTTTCCCCTACCCGCTGGTGCTGCGTTCGTCCAACAAGAACTATGCGACCCAGCTGGCCAAAATGGGCGAAGACAACATGAAAACGCCGGTGTGGTGGAGCCGCAAGGCCGTCAAACTGGAGAATCCGGAGGAGGACAACAACCTCGGTTACACCGGCCACAAATGGGATGCGGACATCAAATGGTAAGAGTGTCCGTAAAACGAATCGCAACCGGAAAGGCAACGCAGCATCCCGGTCGAGTTTTGAATTTAACCCGTAAATAACGAAAAAACAATTCATATGAAAATAAAACAATTCATCTCCGGAAGATGGCCCGGCCTGAAGGCGCTCGCTCTCTGCGCGATGGCGGCAACGGCATTCGTCGCCTGCAAGGACGACGAGACCGACGTTGTCCAGGATCCCCATATCACGCTGTCGGAAGACGCTTTCCTGTACAACGCAGCGGGAGAGACGCACAGTTTCACCGTGTATTCCAATATCGACTGGAAGGTCGAAATGGCGGACACCTCCCAGACGTGGGTCAATATCTGGCCCAAGGAGGGTTCCGACGACGGCGTTTTCGCCGTGAAGGTATCCAAACAGCCGGCCAAGGACCCCGTACTGCGGGAGGCCCGCTTCCGCGTCGTTGGCAAGCACGAGCACGACAACATCATTCAGGAAATCACGATTTCGCAGCGGGACGTCGATCCGGCGCTCAAACTCGGAGTGACCACGACGCCTCCCAAGGTGGTCATCAACAGCAACGGCGAGGAGAAATATTCGGTAGGCGTCACCTGCAACGTGGAGTGGACGGCCAAGGTCGGCGACTCCGGCGAGGGCTGGATCACGATCGACGAGATCAGCGACAACGAAATCAAGTTCTCCGTACCCAAATATGCGGGAACGGTGCCCCGCACGGGACGTATCGAATTCAACGCCACCACCGAGCGTATGGCGACGGTAGAGCTGATCGTCTATCAGAGCATTCCGCTGGATATCGGCGAAAACGCCGAACTCAAGACCATTGCCGAGGTGTACGAGAAGCTGGGCGGCCTGCAGGGAACCGTTCGTGAGAACGTCAAGATACAGGGTACCGTGATCAGCGACCGCGTATCCGGCAACTGCCCGAATCCCGCCGCGTTCTTCGTTCAGGACGCCAGCGGACACGCCATTCAGTTCCGCGTTCAGGAAGGCTCGCACTCGCTCCAGCTCAATTCGCTGGTGACCATACCGCTCATGAACACGCAGTCGGTGATCGACGACGACGGACAGCCCTACATCACCATTTCGACCGAACGCATCCGCGACGTCATCACCACGGGCGGCGCTCCGATCGAACCGAAGGTGATGGAAAGCACGCAGGGCCTGACGGACGAAATGCTCGGTACGCTGGTAACGATCAGAAATCTCCAGTTCGTATTCCCGCACGGAACCTACTACAACGCCAACGAAGGCTCCATTTACGGCGGCGGACGTCCTACCGACCTCGCCCAGCTGCTTCTGGACCGCGACGGCAACACGATCAGCCACTACGTCTACGGCGGCACCAGCGTCGAGACGGGCGCCATGTTCAAGCATTACGAACTGCTGACGGACGATCCGATGCTAGATATAACGGGTATTCTGATCAAGGTCGAAAACGAATGGGCGATCCGCATGCGCAACATCAACGACCGCGACAAACTGACCGAAGCCCGGCGTTACGTGCCCATCACCGAATTCTACTGGCCCGAAACGCTTCCCGACAAGGAGATACTCGTTCCCAAAGTCGGCACGGGACAGCTGTTCGTGAACTTCGCCCCCAAGGCCGTCATCGCGCAGAGCACCACCTTCCGCCTTTACAGCGGCGCCGCCTATGTCCGCGTCGATGCGTCGGTCAACGGCACCGAGAAGGGATACTATTCCGCCAACTGCGGCGGTTGGGGCGCCCAGTCGAACGACACCTATACGCCGACCCAGAAGGCATGGTACTTCGAGACTTCGACGGCAGGCATTTCGGATGACCTTTACGTATGCTTCTGCACCACCAGCTCGCAGTCGGGCCCCGGTCCCTTCTCGATCGAGTGGGCTGCGGCCGAGGCCGGTCCGTGGACCTTCGTAACCGACTACAAGGCCGGAAACTGGGAGGTAATACCCGGTCCCAAGAACTTCGCCTTCAAACTGCCCGACGGTTGCAAGAACCAGTCTTCGCTCTGGCTGCGGTTCCGCGTCAATTCCGACGAGCGCGTGGACGGCAAGGCCGCCAACAGCGCGACGGGTACGAACCGCATGATCTATACGAGCCTGAAGAAAAAAGTCAATTAATCCGGTGTAACGCAGGATAATCTTGCCGGACCGCTCCCCTCCCGGAGCGATTCGGCAGGATTAGACAAAAATCTAAACAATGAGAAAAATGAAACGATTGATAAAATTCGGATTACCGTGGCTGTTCGCAGCCGCATTTCTGCTGTTGTGCATCGGAATCAGCTGTTCGGAAGATCCGACATGGACCAAACCGACGCCCGAACAGGAGGAAATTATCCCCGCCGTCTTCATCGAAGATCTCGTGATGCCCGATGCGGAGGAGATCTTCATCCCGGAGGACCCCATCAAGATCATGGGAACCGGATTCGACAAATACGACGTATTCCTGTTCCGCTCCACGTCGGAAGACCCTGAAGAGGAGACCAAATACTTTCAGGCCGAGATCAGCGAGGTGGCCGAGGATTACGTCATAATAACCGTTCCCAAGACGATCGACCTGCGCTCGTACGAGCTTATCCTGAAGCGTTACAACAAGCAGCAGGTGCTGGGGCCGATGACCATTTACAAGGCGCACTTCCCCGCGATTCCCGATCAGGCGGGCATGACCGTCAAGGGCCGCGTCTACTGCGGGAAAAAGGCGGTTGCAGACGTGGTGGTGTCCGACGGAGTCATCGTCACCAAGACCGACAAGGACGGCGTCTATTACCTGCCCTCGGAGAAGAAGATGGGGTACGTATTCGTTTCCATCCCCTCCGGATACAACATCGAGAGCGAAGCGGGTTATCCGGCCTTCCCGGCCATGAGCCAGCAGCTGCTCAACGAAGACAACGAGCAGCACGATTTCGCGCTTACGGAGATCCCCGGTGGAAACACGAACCATGTGATGATGGTATTCACCGACCTTCATCTGGCGAGCAAGACCCCGAACACGGCCGGCAAATATGCCGACATCGACCAGTACAAGAACAAGTTCATGCCCGACATCACGGCCGAAATGGCGCAGTATGCGAACGTGTACGCGCTCTGTCTGGGCGACATCACGTGGGATGCGTTCTGGTACAAAACCATGAATCAGGGTCCTGAGAACATGGTGGAGGTACGCTACCAGCTGCCGAACTACAAGGAGTTGATGAAGAACTTCCCCTGCCCGGTTTTCAACGTGATCGGCAACCACGACAACGATCCGAAAGTGGTCGGAGACTATTTCACCGAGCTGCCTTTCAAGCAGCACATAGCTCCCACCTACTATTCGTTCAACATCGGCGACGTACACTACATCGTTCTGGACAACGACCAGTACGACAATTACAACGGCGGCAGCCGCATCGAGCGGATCGGTCTGCTCGGCGACTCCGACCCGCAGAAATGGCAGATGGCGTGGATAGCCGAAGACCTGAAATACGTGGACAAGTCCAAGAAGATCGTGGTCGCCATGCATGCCCCGATGACCTCGGCCGGCCTGAACCCGATCGTGACGCTTTCGGGCGGAAACGACCTGCTCGGTCTGCTGCAGGGTTATCAGGTGGAATTCCTCACTGGACATACGCACAACAATCACCACGCGAAGATCGCCCAAGGCGTACGCGAGCATAACGTAGCGGCCGTATGCGGCACGTGGTGGTTCAACGTGAAAAGCGCCAACGGAGGCGCCGACTACGACTTGTGCAAGGACGGCTCCCCGACGGGATACGGCGTATTCAAATTCAACGGAACGGCCGTGCAGTGGTACTATAAGGGGATCGAGGTGGCCCGCAACGAGCAGTTCGCCGTATACGACATGAATTTCGTGAAGAGCGACTACAAGAGCGCCGTGGGCGCCAAGGCCAACGAAGTGCTGGTCAATGTCTGGAACTGGGACGAAGACTGGACGGTATCCGTGACCGAAAACGGACAGCCGCTCACAGCGACCCGCGTATACCGCAAGGACCCGACGCACTACACATGGCAGAAAGACGTACTGGAACCGGCCCACGCCCCCGGATCGCCAAACAGCACCTACCTCACGGGCTACAATGCCCATATGTTCTCCGCCATAGCGCAGGTTCCCGGCTCGACGATCAAGGTCGTCGTGACGGATCCGTTCGGCGGTGTCTACGAGAAGACGATCGTACGGGAAATTCCTTCGAATCTGCCGGCGCAATGGGTATTTACAAAGGGCGTCAACGTCGATGAGTTCGTCGTGGACAACAAAATGCCGTCGGCAACCGGAAAGGGCTATATCAGCTATATCAGCAACTGCGATCCGGCACTCGACGTAAACAACAAGATAGCCCGCGCCAATACGGCCGGCGAGCCTTATATCACGGGCGGATGGCCGGGCGACTGGTGGCTGTTCACCATTCCGGAAATGACCATAAAGGCCGGAACGGTCATCAACGCCAAGTTCCACGCACGCGCATCCGGAACCGGTATGAAATACTGGATGCTGGAGTACTACGACGGCGGTGAATGGAAGCCCGGAGCGCCCTTGCAGACGACGACCGTCGGAGAGGGCGATCAGGCGCAGACGTTCTCTTACAATTATGAAATGATGAATACGGACCATTGCCTGATCGACCGCAACATGACGTTCGAGCATGCCATCAATAACGGGGATATTCTGATCCGGCTCCGTTGCATGGCCAACTGGCAGGCCAGCGGAAAGGGAGCCTTAGCCGCCCCCAACGGCGGTACGCACCGCATATCCGTACAAAACAATATCAACCCCACGATCTCGATCGTTCAGTAAACGGGATCGGACAGCAAACAGAACGGCCGCTTCTTTCGGAGCGGCCGTTTTATTCGTCTACAGCCGAGCAAATGCGCGTCATAGCAGACGATCCCCGACCGGGCGGACATTTGGCCGTCGTTCTTACGTCTCAGAAATAAGTATTACTCCATAGCAACAAGAGTATGCTTAAAAATTAGGATGAAACGGGATGCAACTTCCCCTTTTGCGTTCGGCTTGGTGCGCACAATAAAGTTGCCAGAGGGACATTCTGATTTAAGTCTACCCATAATTTCCGATTTTTTACCATCACAAAGATGAATCCAAAAATTGTCAATTTTTTGTCAATTTTATTTAACCGGAAATGTCCCTTAAATACTAACGGCACGATTATGAATCGTGCCGTCGAGTAATTTAACTATGTCATTTTGAGCCATTTCAGCCCAAAATTCTTTTCAGTACTCCTCTTCATTAAAGAAGAAATCGTCTTTCGAGGGGTAATCGGGCCAGATGTCTTCGATAGATTCGTATATCTCGCCTTCGTCTTCTATTTCTTGCAGATTTTCAAGCACTTCAAGAGGTGCACCCGAACGTACTGCATAGTCGATCAGTTCGTCTTTCGTGGCAGGCCAAGGGGCATCTTCGAGTTTCGATGCCAATTCAAGTGTCCAGTACATAATTTCAATGTTTTTAAGTTCCCAAATATCAGCGGATTAGCCAAACCGAAAACGGGACTGTTCCGCCATCACTGATTTGCAAAAGTATAAAAAAAACGAGAAAAACAAAGAAAAAACAACAAAACATCGCCGGTGCAGGATAAACACGCTTGCACTCAACAGATTACGGAATCCACAAGGTTTCATCGACCTCGTAATGCGCCGTAAGCATGCGTCCGAGCGCATAGAAGTAATCCGACAGCCGGTTCAGGAACATCAGCGCCTCGGCGTCCGTGCCGTATTTCTCGTCGGCGCGCAGTGCGGCGCGTTCGGCACGGCGGCAAACCGTGCGGCAGACATGGCACATCGAAACGACGGCGTTGCCGCCGGGAATCGTAAACTTGTCGATCGGCGGTACGGCAGCCTGCAAGGCGTCGATCCGCCCTTCGAGCCACGTGACGGCTTCGGGCGCCAGCGGAGCGACCTTCTCGCAGCCCGATTTCCCGCGGGCCAGCAGGGCTTCGACGGTCATCAGCCGCGAAAGGATGCGGTTCAGGTCGTCCACATACGGCGTCAGTGCGGCATCGGAGCGCATATTGTCGCACAACAACGCCGTAAAAGCCGCCAATTCATCTACCGAGCCGTACGCTTCGACCCGTTCGTCGGTCTTGAAAACCCGCTCGCCGCCGACCAGAGACGTGGTCCCCTTGTCGCCCGTTTTGGTGTATATTTTCATATCCGGAAATGTTGTTTCGGCAAATTATTGTTGAAAATCAGCAGGTATCCCCTATTGTCCACCGTCGTCGAACGATGCGCCGCCACGATCTGACGGCACAACATCTGGCGATCCTGTCCCTCGCAGGGCGACATCAGGGCGACGGTATGCCCCGCTTCGCCCGCGGCGGCGACCAACGCCAGCGTCTCCGCACGGGGGAGGTCCCGCGCCAGGATACCGAATTCGGCATCCGCACGATTCAGGCCAAACGTACCGTAACCGCAATGAATCGCCACGTTTTGCAACTGTATCGCCCGGCGTTCGGGCACTCCGG